>OJJS01000004.1_pt1 | contig 122426 bp, 102 predicted proteins | sample 1596371 | NCBI WGS metagenome assembly OJJS01 (sample SAMEA4350116, study PRJEB24818) | metagenome | biome: human; feature: gut; material: faeces | place: Denmark | collected 2013-09 | reverse complement strand
GCCCGGTAATGCGCGGCCAGATATCCGTGAGCTGATGGCGCGCAAAGGCGTCCTGATGCGCAGCGATGGTGGCTGATGCCGCCTGTGGTGTGGTGACCGCCAGCTCATTCAGTTCCTCGTGAGCGCCGCCCGGTACCGGGACTTCTGTACCAATCACATACACCAGGTCGCGGACGCCGAAATGTTTTTCACAGGTTTCTTCCGCAATGACCGCCAGGCGGGCGGCACGCTGTGCGACAATTTCATCCGTCAGCGGTACCGGATCACCGGCGCAGGACATACTGCAATCGAGGTGAATTTTTTTGAATCCGGCGGCAACATAGGTGCGGATAAGCTCATCGGCTTTCGCCATGGCTTCCTCAGCGGGTTCGTTCTGCCAGCGGTTCGGCCCGAGATGGTCGCCGCCGAGGATCAGCTGTCCGCGGGGAAAGTGATGTTCATCCGCCAGTTTCCACATAAAATCACGGAAGTCTGCCGGTGTCATGCCGGTATAGCCGCCGAACTGATCGACCTGGTTGGAGGTCGCTTCAACCAGTAACGGCGTTTGTTGTTCACGGGCAAAACATACCGCTGCTTTCAGAACATACGGATGGGCGGAACAGACAGCATAAATTCCTGTTTTCTCCCCCTGTTTGTGGCGGGCAACGATATCAGTTAAAAGTTTCACTTTCCTCTCCTTACAGCCGGATTTGGTTTGTTTTTGTTTCGATGTCTGAATAGCATACTGCTATAGAGAAAAAAGAAAACAAAATGAAAGCTTCCGGAATCCGGATCTGCATCACAAAAGAAATATAATGAAAGGCTCTGTTCCTGAGTCACCGGATGTTAACCCTTTTTATGGGCTTGCATTCTGTACAAAGAAAAGCGTTAATATACCAAACGAAATGAAACGAAAGATTTTTTAAATGAATGTTAAGGATAAAACCATGAACAGTCCGGATACCGGAACGGATAACCGGGTAATGGGAACGAGCGGGCGGCGTGAGCATATCATCCAGCTTCTGCGTGCCCATGGCAGTGTTCAGGTCAATGAGTTGTCGCAGCAGTTCCGTGTTTCCACGGTGACTATCCGCAATGATCTGGCTTTCCTTGAAAAGCAGGGGATTGCGGTACGTGCATACGGCGGCGCACTGATTTGTGAAGGCGTTGCGCCGGTCAGTGAACCGTCACTGGAAGACAAAAGCACCCGCCACACCACTATCAAACGTAATATTGCATCGGTGGCAGCCGGACTGATCCGGCCGGGGCAGCGTGTTATTCTGGATTCCGGAACCACAACCTATGAAATAGCCCGTCAGCTGCGCCACCACCAGGATACGATTGTGATGACCAACGGTATGAATGTGGCGAATGCACTGCTGGAAGCGCCCGGGGTGGAACTGCTGATGACCGGCGGACAGCTGCGGCGTCAGTCTCTCTCCTTTTACGGGGATCAGGCGGAGCAGTCATTACAGAATTATCACTTTGATATGTTATTTCTCGGGGTGGATGCGATTGATCTTGAGCGCGGAATCAGCACACATAATGAAGATGAGGCACGGCTCAACCGGCGGATGTGTGAGGTGGCCGGGCATATTGTGGTGGTGACGGACTCCAGTAAATTTAACAGCTCCAGCCTGCATAAAATAATTGATACCCAGCGTATTGATACCATTATTACCGATGACGGTATTCCGGAAGCGAGCCTGACCGGGCTGCGCCGGATAGGAACAGAAGTGATTCTGGTGAAAGGGTAATAAAAAAAAGAGCATAAAATAGTGAGGATACCGAAGAAAGAAAAGAGATAATACGCTATAAGTTTATTATGTTTATTTTTCCGGTATCCGAGTGAATGATAAAAATACTGTTATCCGGCCTGTTATTATTTTATCCGCTAATTTCACCGGCAGTGACAGATGAATGTCAGGAAATATCTTTACGTATTAATACTGATGAATATGACACTGAACGTCATATTTACCGGGTGTCCTCTCCCGGACGTGCTTATTTCTATTCTGCGCCGGACCGCCGCTGTAAAAGTAAAAATAGTTTTCTGGTTAAAGGTGATTCAGTTGTCGGTTATCAGATCACCGGTGATTATCTGCTGGGGGGATATATCAACAGCGAAGGTGAGCTGATTGACGGCTGGCTGGAATTATCTCAGCTGACAAAAACGAATCTCAGAATATCCCCGCTTGCGGAAGAAAAAGATGACGTAAACCGTAAACCGGAAAGGAAAACGGATAATCCGCTGTCAGATGAAGATTATCAGCTGACGGTTAATCAGATAGTACTTCGTCCCGGTGAACCTCTGAGTGAACTCAGCCGGAATATCGCAGAATATTACACGAAGGAACCTGAACTGGTATTTGCGGGTTACAGTAAAACCGGGAAAACAATGGGTGTGGTAATTCCTGAACCGGGTATTTATGTATATGTTACAGAAGGGGTTAATAATAGCCGGGCTGAAGCGGTTGTCAGCCAGATTGTTATTCTTTCTGATAAGTATAAAACACATCGCGGAATTAAAACCGGTGATTCTGATTTTCTGATGTTTGAACGCTATGGTCTTCACAGCAGTTTTGATGCTGATGAGAACAGCGAATCATTTATTTATCACCACAGCAATATGAGTCTTATTTTTCAAACAAACAAAGAGAAAAAAATAACCCGTATCACCTATCTTCTGACCGCCCCGGGAAAGGAAAACTGCACAGTAAACCCGGTCACCTGGTCTGCCCCGACGCTGACACAACCTGCACAGAAAGTGGTTATTTCCGTTGGCCGGGCCTGGTTTTATTCCCAGCCGGATGAACAATGTAAAACAGATCACTTTATTATCCGCGGGGATCGTGTGCTGCAATATCGCAGGCAGGGCGATTTTGCCTATGTGAATTACATTAACAGCAAAAATAAAGTGGCTGAGGGGTGGATAAAATTATCACTGCTGGAAAAGACGGATGAGCAAAGTAATGCCCTTAATTATGAGGATTTCATCTGGTCATCCGATAACGGAACGGCGGATTTTCTGGGGAAACCGCTGAGTGATAATACGGTTTCCGGCTGGCTGGATAAGCAAAAGGAAAAAGTATCCGTACCGCCGGTACATGATTTTTTCCGGGAGTTTGAATTATGGCGTTTTGATGCCGGTGATACGATAATTACGGTAGCCGGGATCAATATGATTATTGAAAAACGTACCGGGGGACAGGATAAATACATTTCAGAGATAACCTTCAAAAATGACCGCTATAAAACCCGGCGGGGCATTGCGGCAGGTGATACCTATCAGGATATGGTTAACGCTTACGGAAATCGCTATCAGGTATCTCCGGACGATAATTGCTACTATTATGACTGGTTCGATCGCCGGCTCGGTTTTTGTTTTGACAGCGACCGGGTCATTAAAGTCATTATGTATAAAAACTATCCGGAATCCGATATCCGCTGATTTATCCTGTAAGGTTTGAGTATGAAAAAACGTTTTCTGCTGTTATCCGCACTGATTCTGAGCGGTTGTGTCATGAGTGATCAGGAACTTCGCGAGCGCTACGCGGAGCACTATTCTCAGTCTCCGGCATATGTCGCTGCTTTTAAACAGCGCATAGATACGATGAGTGTCAGTGAGGCTGCGGCACTGGCTGCGGAAAATGACCGGGCACGGATGCGGGGACAGCCGCGCATGAAAATAGATGGCACGGTGTATATTGAAAAGGTTGAGGCAAAAGGAAGTGATGTGATTTACCATTATTCCCTGTCAGCGGACTGGCTGAAAAAACCGGCGGAAGCGTGGGAAAATGATCAGAAAACGATGCAAAAAGACCTGATTTACCGGACATGCTCGTTACAGACCGTGCGGCTGGCTCAGGCCAAAGGGCTGGCGGAAATACATCATTATTACGATGATTATCCCGGCCATGTTTTATTTACCCTGAATGCCAATAAAGCCTTATGTGAAAAGAACGGTTTTTAACATCCTGATACCGCCGGGGCAGTATCAGGATTGCGGGTGATTTAAAACGAATAAAGCGTCGCGACAGACTCACCGAGTTTTTTTGCCAGATCAGATGCGGCATAACGTTCTGTCACCACTTCGATATACGCAGCGCAGTCACCGGACTCCGCTTCCCGGATCGCGTCATCCAGTTCCGCGCAGGTGGTGACACGGCGGCAATACCAGTTGTCACATCCCAGCGCCTGCGGCAGCTGTGCATAGCGCCATTGCGGCAGGTCGTTATAAACGGCTTCCGGGTCTTTGCACAGCAGGCGCTCAATCAGATAGCCGTCATTGTTCAGCACAAAAATCAGCGGTTTCAGACCAAAACGGCCAAACTGGCTGATTTCCTGAGCTGTCAGCTGGTGTGAGCCTTCGCCGGTGATCAGAATCAGTCTGCGATCAGGTGCCGCAACCGCTGCACCAAAGGCCGCCGGGGTTGCCCAGCCGATAGATCCCCATAACGTTTGGTTATGGAACTGCGCCCCTTCCGGGAGCAGTGCAAAGCCCAGCCCCATAGAAACCGTGCCGGTTTCAGCGATGATAATATCGTCTTTTCTGAACAATTGTTCAAAACGCGGATATAAATACTGCGGGGTAATGTTACCGGATGCTTCTGCCACCGGCTTGCCCAGCCCGGCAGCAGGCGGAATACGGCACTCCCGGTGCGGCAGAACGGCAGTCAGGGCAGGAAGCAGATCCCGCATATACACATTCTGATACACCGCCGCACCGATGCGGACATGATCCGCCATTATGCTGATTAGCTTTTCCGGTGCGATATCAGCGGTAAAACTGCCGGTATTAAAATCGGTCATCACCGCCCCGATACCCAGGACACAGTCACTGTTCTCAACAAATTCCCTGACCTGCGGGTTCATCAGCTGACCGTTGTACATTCCGGTATAATGCGGATCAGATTCACTGATAATCGCTTTATCCATAAACATGGTCGCGTACGGCAGGCCGGTCTGACGGATCAGGGCCTGTACGTCATCAATCAGTCCGGAACGTGCGGCCAGCATGCCCGGCAGGATACAGGCCGACGGGCTTCCGGCCAGTTTTGCGCTGATCGCCGCCACGGCTTCTGTCAACGCGGTGTTATCACTGACCGGTTGTGCCGGTACGGTAAGGTGCTCCGGTATCTGAACCGGTTGTGTGGCGTAATCAAACGGAAAACCGATGTAGACCGGACGGCGCTCACGCAGTGCGGCTGCGATCAGACGTTCTGTCTCTGCCACACAGTTTTCCGGGGTCATAATGGCGTGTGCACAGGAAAGGCGCTGCCCCAGTTCATAAAACAGGCTGAAATCTCCGTTGCCTAAAGTGTGATGCACCAGACGGCCGCTGTTTTGCACGCCGCTGGCCGGCATACCGACCAGATGAAAGACCGGCAGATGTTCAGCGTAAGACCCGGCAATACCGTTGATGGCACTCAGCTCCCCGACACCGAATGTGGTGGAAAGCGCCGCCATACCGTTAACCCGCGCATAGCCGTCAGCCGCATACGCGGCATTCAGTTCATTACAGTTACCCATCCATTGCATGGTCCGGCTTTCGCAGACGGCATCCTCAATCGGGAAAGCAAAATCTCCCGCTACACCAAAGACATGGCGGATACCTAAATCCTGCAGGCGGCTCAGCACATGTTCAGCGACTGTTTTTGTCATGATGATCTCCGGTAATACAGTGGCTGATTTATCAGCCTTAAATGATTAGCAATATGAATGAGTTTTAGCGGTAATTACCGGGAATAGGAAATGGTTTATACTCATCGGGGCTATAACAAAAGGTAATAGGTGACGGTCATGGATATACGGACATTGCGCTATTTTACGGAAGTGGTACAGCTTAACGGGTTCAGCCGGGCGGCGGATGCCCTGTTTGTGACACAACCGGCTATCAGCCGCAGTATTCTCCGGCTGGAAGAGGAGCTGGGATTTACCCTGCTGACACGGGAACCGGATGGTGTCCGGCTGACAGACGAGGGCGCGGTTCTGTTTGATCACGCAACCCGTATTCTGGCGCAGTTTAACAGTATGAACAAAGCGTTACAGGATAAATCGGGGCCGCTGACCGGCACTCTGAATGTCGGATTACCGCCGGTTATCGCATCGACCTATTTTGCCGGTATCATTATGGCGTTCAGTACCCGCCATCCGCAGGCGGAACTGAAAATTCTTGAACTCGGTACAGAACAGATGGCGGAGGCGATGGCAGAAGGCAGTGTGGAAACCGCCGCCGTTATGCTGCCGTTTGATGATACCCGTTTTGATTTACAGCGCTTTGCAACCGATCGCCTGATGCTGCTGGTCAATACCCGGCATCCGCTGGCCATCCGGGAGCAGGTGAGTTTCCGCGAATTAGCGGATGATAAGTTTGTCCTGTTTTCCGAAGATTTCCGTATCAATGAGCTTATCCGTAACGCCTGTGGTATTTACCATTACAAGCCGGTGGTGGCCGGGCGGAGCAATCATCTGGATCTGATTATGGCGATGGTCAGTGCCGGGGTCGGCGTCACGCTGCTGCCGGAGAGTATGTGGCGTATACACCGGACTGACGGGCTGGCGGCGGTCAGTGTGGCGGACCCGGTACTCTCTTATGACCTTGCGCTGGCAAATATGAAAGGGTATCAGAGCCGCAGTTGTCTGGCCTGGAATGCGCTGGCGCGGGAGATGCTGGGGATCACGCCCGGCGTTCCGTCATGACTGAAAAAAGAAAATATACAGAATAAAAATAATGATAATCACCGCGATGATATATGACGGTATGTGTTGTTTTCGTGTCAGAGCGGCGAGAAACCCGGCAATCAGCGGGCGGGAAACCGGCTCCGCAGGTTCGCGGGGTTGTTCTGAGATGTGATTTTCCGGTTGCGGAGGGGGCTGTTTGTCAGGCTGCGGAACGGGCTCCTGCGGCGGTGTTACCGGTGGTGGTGTCTGTGCTGCCTGCTGCTGAGCCCGGAGTTCTGCCTGCTGCCGTTCAAATGCCCGCAGCGCCTGTTGTTCCCGTTCTCTCTGCTGTTTCCGCTGCTGCTGTTGTTCCGCTACTTTCTGAAATGCCCGCAGCCGCTCTTCTTCCTGTTGTTTCAGGCGCATCATTTCCCGGTGTTGTTCTTCCGGTGTCAGCGGGCGTGGTGGTGTTTTTCTGCGTGGCGCAGATGGTGGCGGGGAGGGTTCTGCGGAATAGATATCGGACAGCTCCAGGCGGTATTTTTTCATAAATACCCGCGCTTTTGAAAAGGCATTCGCCGCCTCATTCTCATTACCGGCATTTTCGGCAAGAGACATCAGCTTTCTGACTTTATCGATGGCCTTTTCTCTGTCATTCATCATTTCACATCGCGTATTTATCCGGCAGATAACCCTATCATACGGCGAATTATAGTGAGGGAAAGGATGAAAACGGTGTTGCGGGATATTCAGTAAATAATACCGCTTTACGGACATGGTTTTTTTAAATTGTTTATAAAACAATACGCACAGAAGATAAAACGGATAAAAAAAGCCGTCTTCTGCTGAAGACGGCGTGAATGCATTATTCAGTTATTTATTTACGGGCATCCAGTAACTGCTGCGCGTTTTCTTTGGTAACCTGAGTCCACGGAATTGCGTAACGTTTGTCTTTACCGTCATTCCATTTCAGCTGGTCAGCATACTGAACCCAGATTTGGGATTGTGGTTCGTATTTATCGCCTTTGACCGCTTTCATTGCCAGGTCGATTGAACCCTGCATCTGTGCGTTGGCATCCTGGAGGATAGAGACCATTTCACCGTCCTGAACAGAGCGGATAGCGTCAGATACACCGTCAACACCGGCGATAGAGAAATCACTCACATTCAGACCGGCAGATTTAATCGCTTCAATTGCACCCAGCGCCATTTCATCGTTCTGTGCGATCACGCCACCGATTTTGCCGCGGTGTTTCTGTAACCAGTTTTCCATCAGCGGCATGGCTTCCGCACGTGACCAGTTCGCGGTTTTGCGCTCCAGCACTTTTATTTTACCCGGGCCGCATTCTGCGATTGCTTTGTCATTACCTTCGCCGCGCTGAATTTCACCGCTGCCGCCTTTCGGCCCTTCGATAATAACCACGTTACCTTCACAGTTCATTTTTGCCAGAACTGCTTTGGCTTCCATATAACCGCCGAGGACGTCATCAGATACTACTTCTGCGGTCATTTTGTCGGTATTCAGGCGGGCGTTGGTGACGATAACCGGGATTTTAGCGTCATTCGCCATGGTGACCACGTCGATATTTGCTTCGTAATCCATCGGGTTGATGATGATAGCATCGGTTTTGGTCTGGATTGCGGTTTCTGCCTGGTTGTTCTGAACCATCGGGTCATAACGGCCATCATAAACTGTGATGATCGCTTCACCGTTTTTCACAGCCGGATGTTCTTTTGCGGATTTTTCCATTAACTGGACAAATTCGGCTTTCATGCCGTACATCAGAACAGCAATTTTCACCGGATTGTCCTGTGCCGCAAATGCCTGTCCGCCCATCATCAGGGCTGTCAGTGCAGCGATTTTGGTCAGTTTTTTCATGGTCATTCCTTCATTGTGTAGGGTATTGTTTTTTGCTGTTGTAATAGTCTTTTACGCGTCATCCTTCAGCCTGTGGCGGTGTTGGCTGCGTTCAGCCTTGCCACAGACTGAATGATATTGCGCAAACGCGTCATGCAGAATGTGGCGGTTCTGGCCTTAAACTGAAAGAATCTGCGCGGTACTGCTATCAGTCACGGCGTTGCTTACGTGACGGATCCAAAAGTACGGCGATAACAATTAATGCGCCTTTGATAATCTGCTGGTAATACGACTGCACGCCCAGCAGGTCGAGACCGTTATTCATCACACCGATAATTAACACACCGAACAGGGTGCCGACTAACGTACCCACGCCACCGGCCATACTGGTGCCGCCGATAACCACCGCGGCAATCGCATCCAGTTCGTAGGCGCTGCCGGCACTGGTCTGTGCCGAGCCGGTACGGGCGGTCAGAATCAGCCCGGCAATACCGGCTAACGCACCACACAGGGTGTAAACCAGCACTTTAATTTTAATCACACTGATCCCGGAGGTTCTGGCGCTCTTCGGGTTGCCGCCGACGGCGTACACATAGCGGCCGAAGGTGGTTTTGTTCAGTAATATCCAGGCAAGAATAAAGATAACCGCCAGGATCACCACCGGTACCGGGATATCAAGGATATAACCGTTACCCAGCCAGCGGAAATCACTGTTGAGCTGGGAAACCGGGTTACCGTCAGTGGTCAGCAGAGTCAGACCGCGTGCCGCAGACAGCATCCCCATGGTGACGATAAACGGCTGAAGATTGAATTTCGCCAGAATCGTCCCGTTGAGCAGGCCACAAATGATACCGATACCGAGCGCGATAATCATCGGGATCATCACGGCATTAGCGGTATCACCGATAGCCAGACCGGTATTGCTGGTGGCAAAACGCGCCGCCACAATGCCGCTCAGTGCCAGCACCGAACCGACGGAAAGGTCAACACCGGCGGTGATGATGACAAACGTCATCCCGATAGCGAGAATACCGTTGATGGAAATCTGACGCAGGATAATCAGCATGTTGTCCTGACTCAGAAAGTAGTTATTCGTCCATTCGCCGCGGGCTACCTGAACCTCACCGACAACGGCCACAATCAGACACAGCACAAAGAACGCCAGAATGATGCCGTATTTGTGCATGTTTTTCTTGTTACGGGCGATAAATGAGACCCCTGGTGCGGGTGCAGTATTTGTTGTATTCATGGTCACTTCTCTTTATTCATGCATACGTTGGCGGGTGAGATCACACCGCAAGTTTCATTAAATCGGTCTGGGTGGCAGTGGCGGCGGTCAGCTCTCCGGCGATCCGTCCGTCACGGAAAACAATAATCCTGTCACTCATACCGATAATTTCCGACAGCTCAGAAGAGACCATCACAATGCCCTTGCCCTGTAAGGCGAACTCAGACATAAACTTATAAATTTCTTTCTTGGCGCCGACATCCACGCCGCGTGTCGGCTCATCGAGCAGCATCACGTCCGGCTCGATCAGCGCCCAGCGTCCCAGAACCACTTTCTGCTGGTTACCGCCGCTGAGGTTACCGGCCAGCTGTTCCGCGTCCGGGGTTTTGACATTGAACAGCGCTATCATGTCATCCGCACGGGCCTGCTCTTTGCGGTTATTAATAAAGCCGCCGGTGCTGATGGCACCAAACGAGGCAATATTGATATTTTCATTGATGGAGCGGCCCAGCATCAGCCCGGTATCTTTGCGGTCTTCGGTGACATACGCGATCCCGGCATTAATGGAATCTTTCGGGGTGTGCTTGTCGAGGAAACGGTCACCAATCTGAATCGTGCCTTTATCGGCGTGTTCGATACCGAAAATCAGATCGAGAAATTCGGAACGGCCGGAACCGACCAGCCCGTAAATTCCCAGAATTTCGCCTTTCTTCAGTGTCAGACTGATATCGTGTACCTGGTTATCGCGGGACAATTCCCGGACTTCCATAATGGTTTCATCTGTCGGCTCATTGAATTTGGCAAATTCATCTTTGATTTCACGGCCGATAATCAGCTCAATCAGTTTTTCGCGGGTGATACCTGTCAGCGGGCCGTCGGTGATAAACGTGCCGTCACGGAAAATGGTGAAGGTATCGGCTATCTGAAAAATCTCGGACAGGCGGTGTGAGACATAGATAATGCCTTTACCTTTTTCCGTCAGGCGGGGGATCACATCGAAAATCTTCTGCGCATCTTCCTCGCCGATGGCGGGTGTCGGGTCATCCATAATGATGATATCCGCATCCGCGTGGGAGAGGGCTTTGGCGATTTCGACCAGTTGCTGCTCCGCCACGCTCAGATTACGCATTTTTTCTGACGGGGAGATCTCAAAATGCAGATCGGTCAGCAGTTCAGCGGTCTGCCGGTTGAGCTGTTTAAAATCGACAAACCCGAAACGGCGCGGCTCACGTCCCAGCCAGATATTTTCAGCCACTGTCAGGTCAGGAATGGAACTCAGTTCCTGCTGAACAATCGCGATACCGGCATGCAGAGCTTCGAGCGGCTGATGAAATTCACAGCGTTTGCCTTTGACATAGATTTCACCGGCATCCGGACGGATAAAACCCATCAGGATGCTCAGGAACGTGGATTTACCGGCACCATTCCCGCCGCACAGGGCGTGAATGGAACCTCTCTTCAGTGAAAACTGCGCGTTCTTCAGTGCAACAACCTGACCAAAGGCTTTGCGCACTCCTTCAACCCGCAGTAATTCCTCATTGTCAGCGACAGCTGCTGTCATAATGTGACCTCCGGGTATTCTGATGTCAGTAAAGCAAGGTAGTTCTGATACAGCGATTCGTAGACTGCCGTATTCGCCGGGTCCGGCTGTGTCCGGCTGCTGTCATCCAGCTGCACAAAACGGTCACAAAGAGCCGCCAGTTGTGCCTGCGGTGCGCTGTCTGCGGTGAGGGTATCACTCCAGATAGCCTGGATAGCTGCCCCCAGTGCCGCCGCTTCCTGGTTGGTAACGCAGACAACCGGTGCCGCCATGATATCGGCGACAATCTGACGCCATTTCACACTGCGGGCACCGCCCCCGGTCAGGCGGATCTCATCCGTGGAAATGCCCTGCTGACGGAACAGATCGATACCGAAGCGCAGTCCGTATGTGGCACTTTCCACCACGGCCAGGCTCAGGTTCTGCGGAGTCAGGTTGCTGCCGTCCATGTTGTGCAGGCTGGCGCGGGCATCGGGTAACTGAGGTACGCGCTCACCATTAAAGAACGGCAGCATGATAAGGCCGTCTGCACCCGGTTTACTGCTGTTCAGCGCCTCATTAAAGGTCTGAATATCCATACCTAATAATGATTGAACCGTGGTGGTGGCGGAGGTGACGTTCATGGTGCAGATCAGCGGCAGCCAGCCGTTGCTGGAGGAGCAGAATCCGGCGATCATCGCGGAATCTGCCACAACCGGGTTTTCGGCAAAGGTAAACAGTGTACCGGAGGTACCAAGACTCATGGTGGTGATGCCCGGACGGATATTGCCGGTGCCGATGGCAGCCATCATATTATCGCCGCCGCCGGATGCCACGCGGGTGTCCGGGGAAATACCGAGTTTCTCCGCGATCTCCGGACGAACCGTGCCGATGATTTGCTCTGCGCGCACCAGCGGCGGCAGCGCCTGCCATAAGCGGCCTTCCGGATCGATAAGATCAGCAGCTGCCTGATCCCACTCACGGGTACGGATATTGAGCAGCCCGGTCCCGGAGGCATCACCGTACTCGGCACAGGCTTGTCCGGTGAGCCAGAAATTCAGGTAATCGTGCGGCAGCAGCACATAACGCAGCTGTTGCCACAGTTCCGGGTGCTGCTGTTTAAAGCGGATAATTTTTGACACGGTATAGCCGGTCTGCGGCAACACACCCAGGCGGTCAAGTGCGGCCTGTTCGCCGCCCAGAGCATCAATAAACCACTGATTTTCCGCACTGGTCGAGGTATCACACCACAGTTTGGCAGGCGCAAGCACCGTACCGTCATGACTGACCGGCACAAAACCGTGCTGCTGACCGGAAACGGCGAGGGCGCGGATCTCCCGCCCGTCAATTCCGGCGTTCTTTATCGCCTGAGCAAACGCGGTTTCCAGCGCATCAGTCCACCAGACGGCTTCCTGTTCACGGCTTCCGTCTGATTCGCTGATCATCGGGTGAGGGGCTGAGCCCTCACCGAGAATACGCGCAGTCCGGTTATCGGCAATAATGACCTTGGTGCTTTGGGTCCCGCAGTCAATACCGGCATAGAGCGTCATGGTTTACTCCATTTCCAGCACAATTTTCACGTCAGTCGCACGGCCTTCGGCAGCGCGCTCATAAGCTTCGACACTGTCTTTGAACTTATAGGTTGCGGACAGCAGCGGAGCCACATCCAGTTTGCCGGAACTCAGCAGACGAATGGTGCGCGGATACATATTGGCGTAGCGGAAAATGGTTTTGAAGGTGACTTCTTTCGCTTGTGCCGCCACTATATCCAGCGGTGCCGGATCGATTGGCATACCGACGAGAACCGCAGTACCGCCCGGGGCGATATGATCAGAGATAGAGGCGATAACCGGTTTCGCGCCGCTGCACTCAAACAGGACGTTCACGCCTTCGCCGCCGGTCAGTTCACGGACTTTATCCGCCAGTGCCTGCTGATCTTTGCTGTTGACCGCGTGCAGACCCTGATATTTCTCAGCCACTTTCAGTTTTTCATCAAACACGTCACAGATGATGACATCTGAACAGCCGCCGGCCAGTGCGCACAGCGCGGTAATGATACCGATAGTCCCGGCACCGATAACCAGACCGATATCACCCGGTTTGATCCCGGCTTTGGTGGCGGACTGCATACCGATTGCCAGCGGCTCAACCATCGCGCCCTGGGCAAAGGAAACGTTATCAGGCAGTTTGAACGTGAACGCTGCAGGGTGGATCACACTCTCACGCAGGCAGCCGTCGATTGGCGGGGTTGCCCAGAAACGAACAGCAGGATCAAGGTTATAGATACCGGCACGGGATTGCGGGGATTGCAGATCCGGAATACCCGGCTCCATACACACGCGATCGCCGACTTTCAGGTGTTTCACATTTTTACCGGCTGCAGTGATCACACCGGACGCTTCGTGACCCAGCACCATCGGTGCCTCAACCACGAACGGCCCGATACGGCCATGCTGGTAATAATGAACATCGCTGCCGCAGATACCGACGGTGTGGATTTTAATCTCAACATCGTCGTCGCCCAGCACTTCATTACTCTGCCAATCCTGAATGGCGATTTTCCCTGCTTTCTCTAATACTAATGCCTTCATGATCATTTCCTTTCATTAAAATGATATCGATATCATTGCTATGATGCGGATAATAGAGCAATGTTTATTATAATTATGTGATGATGGTTAAACTTTTATTAAATAAAGTCCGAGCTACTCATGCAGTATTCAGTAAAGGGTCTTGCTGGTCACATTTTTGCAACCCGGGGCAGGGCTATAATGATAACGATATCATTCAGGAGAGAGGCCGATGAATAAACAGCCGTACATCGCGGAATCACTGACGATTCTGGAACAGGCGCATATCGTTCTGACAGAAACGGAACAGCAGAATATAGAGATTGCTCACTTTAATCTGCCGGATTATCCGCGCTCGGGTCTGCAACTGCTCACCTACTGCAACAGCCCGCTGTACTGCGCCAAAGAGCTGGTTCTGTTTGCTGACCAGACCTGCCCGGAGCACCGCCATCCGCCATATAAAGACCGGCCGGGCAAGCAGGAAACGTTCCGCTGCCGCTGGGGCGAGGTTTATCTGTTTGTCGATGATCCTGCGCTGACACTGAATCAGGATGCGCAAGGGAATCCCGTCTGCCGCCCGCCGCAGGGTGATGAGGAGTGGTACACCTGTGATCGCTTTATTCTGCTGCGTCCGGGAGAGCAGTACACCATCGCACCGGACACCCGCCACTGGTTTAAAGCGGGGCCGCAGGGCGCGGTTGTCTCGGAGTTCTCCACAGAGAATACCGATGAGTACGATATTTTTACCGACCCGCGGATAAAAAGACTGGATTGTTAAAAAGTTGTTGATAGTGATTTAAGTGACAAAAAGCGTGTTTTTCACGTGACTGAATCGATTTAGATGATATTATAATGGTATAAAATGATACGTTGCTGCTAAGGAGAGAAAATTGGCGGAACCCCGGACACAGAAAGTCACGCTGGAAAATGTGGCTGCTATTGCGAATGTCAGTAAGATCACCGCATCCCGCGCATTTTCGCAGCCGGATAAGGTTCACCCGGAAACTCTCAGACGTATTCTCGATGCGGCTGATAAAATCGGCTATGTGGTGAATGCGGCGGCACGCAGTCTGCGCGCCAAATCATCCCGCACTATCGGTATTGTCAGCCCGGATATGAGCAACCCGTTTTTCGGCGGGCTGGCCAAACGCATCACGCTGGAAGCGTATAACGCCGGTTATGACACGCTGATGTTTGATTCTTATGAATCCCGTGAAAATGAAGCGCGTATCATTGATAAGCTGATTGGTTACAATGTGGATGCCATCATTTTATCCGTTGTCTCCGCCGAACGGGTTTACCGCCCGGCTTACATGAAACAACTGGAACTGCTCAATATCCCGGTTATTCTGGTCGACCGCGAGCTGGATGCCAAAGCATGCAGCGGCGTCTATATCGATAACCTCGACTGCGGATTACAGACAGGACGCTATCTGCTCTCACAGAAAGCAGATAATGTGGTGATTGTCTCCGGCCCGGAAGATTCCAATGTGGCTCAGGATCGCGTGACCGGTATGGTGGCCGGTCTGCACGGCCAGGTCAGCAGCGTTAATGTGCTGCATGCGGATTTCCTGATGGATGAAGCGTTTAAAGTCACCGACCACTACCTGAAATACCATTCCGCACCGGACTATTTTGTCGGCTGTAATAACCAGATCTCACTGGGGATTATCAAAGCCTGTATCCGTCACAATCTTATCCCGCAAAAAGATGTCTCGCTGTTCAGCATCGATGAAGTCTCTCATGCTGATATCTACGGATTCAATTTTCCGTGCATTTCCCATGATTTACAGGAAATTGCCTGGCAGGCGATCAATATGGCAGTGCGGCGGGCGACTGATCGCAGCGCCCCGGCGAGCAAGGTGGTTGTGCGCGGTCTCCTCAAATCCTAATCCGCGTCATCCTTCCGCCTGTGGCGGCGTTGGCTTCGTTCGTCCACCCCGGTCACATACTGGTGTATGCTCCCGGGGATGTCCTCACTTTGCCGCCTTGCCACAGACGAAATGATTTAGCGGATTCTTTGTTGTGTCATCCTCCACTCTGTGGCTGTGTTGGCTGCACTCAGAATTCCGGGTCACATACTGATGTATGCTCCCCGAAATTATTCCCTTGACGAATGCCACAAACCGGATGATTTAGCGGATTCTTTGTTGTGTCATCCTTCCGCCTGTGGCGGCGTTGGCTGCGCTCAGAAAATCTGTTTTTATTTACGCCAGACTTTATGTACACGGCAGATGCCGTACAGAAGAGCGAAAAGCGTAGAGCGCCAGGGATGGCGCGACCCGAGCGAACAGGGATGTGACAGCGCCTTTTCGTTCTGTACGGTATCAGTCGAAGCACTGTGGCAAAATAGGTTTCCCGGAATCCTTCCCTTGCCGCCTTGCCACAAACCGGATGATTCAGCAGATTCCGCGAACAGGGACGTGTCAGCGTCTTTCCGGTTTTGCCGGTTATCCCGCCGTCCGGGTCAGAAAGAAGATGGTTTTATTCTTTCCGGAGATGGCGAGATCCGGGCGGACAGGGATGTGTCAGCGTTTTTCCGGCAGTAATTAAGCCGGATTATTAAGTAACGACAACGCCAAATCCAATACCGCAGCACTTTGCAGATCCCAGAACATATCCGGATCGATGCAGACCAGTGGTTTTCCTGCGGCGGCCGCGCTTTGCTGACACTCGCGCAGATGGTGGCGGGACTGCGGGGCAAGCAGAGCGGCATCATACTCTGCGGCACATTCGCGGTAATCAAAAACAGACCGGCACTCAATGCTGACATCAATACCCCGGGCCTGTGCCTCATCACGCATTTTTTGCGCCAGCATCTGCGGGGAAATTCCCGTATCACTCATCAGCAGAACTTTTCTCATATCCGTATCCCTGCATTATCCGTTATTTACTGAATCTTCACTGAACTGACAGCCTATAATGCCCCCGCCGCCGTAGGCATCGGAATTAGCCGGGTTATGCCATGGCACTGATCGTTTTGCGGAAACGCAGCAGCGCGGCACCGAAAAATGCTCCGCCGATAATGATCAGATACATAAACTGCGGCCAGACGATCAGGAAATCCGCCCCCCGGTAGAGAATCGCCTGTGCCAGGCTGACAAAGTGTGTCGTCGGCATCGTCTGCATCACATCCTGCACGAACTGCGGCATACTTTCCCGCGAGGTCATCCCGCCGGACAGCATATTCAGCGGCAGCAGCACCATAATCATCAGCAGCCCGAATTGCGGCATCGAGCGGGCAAGTGTTCCCATAAAGATACCAATAGAAGTGGTGGCAAACAGACTCAGCGCCACTCCGCACATAAACAGCGCAATTGAACCCTCTATCGGCACCTGTAACAGAAAGCGGACAATCAGCAGCAGTGAGCCGAGCGAAGCAAGCAACACCACCAGTCCCATTGACCAGACTTTGGACATCATGATCTCAAACGGTGTCACCGGCATCACCAGCAGATGCTCGATAGTGCCGTGTTCCCGCTCACGGATCAGAGCAGCGCCCGTCAGCACAATCGATAACATTGTGATGTTATTGATAATTGCCATTACCGACCCGAACCACATCTGATTCAGGTTCGGGTTAAAACGGGCGCGGATATCCAGATCTACCGGCAGCACACTGTTTTGCCGGTTTTTAGCCAGAAAAGTATTCACCTCCCCGGTAACAATATTCTGAATATAACTGTTACCGAGAAAAGCCTGGCTCATACGGGTGGCATCAACGTTCAGCTGGATGGCAGGGCGGCGTCCGGCCAGCACATCGCGCTGAAAGTCCGGCGGAATATCCATGGTAAAAGTGTAGGTACCGCTGTCCATCAGTCCGTCCATCTGACTGATATCAATATCGGCCGGAGGCAGAAAATAGGGTTCATAAAAGCTGTTGATAATACGCTCGCTGAGCTGTGAGCGATCCTGATCCGCAATCGCAATCGGCGCCAGATGCAGCGAACCGGACGTTACTGTCGCAGAGGAATAGATGGATACGGTGAACGCAAACACAATCAGCGCGAGCATCGCTTTATCCCGCATCAGGCTGCGCAGCTCTTTCATCCCGAGATAGATAATATTCTTCAGTGTCCGCATATTACCCCTCCTGCTTTTTCAGGAAAAAGATGCTGCACCCGAGAACAACCGGAATCGTGATCAGCAGCGGAATAAAGGCCTGATACAGATCGATAAGCCCCAGCCCTTTGGAGAACGTTCCCCGGGTGATGGTCAGAAAATGTGCGGTCGGGTAGATATGTCCTATCCAGTAACCCATACCTTCCAGTGATGAAACCGGGTCAATCATGCCGGAAAATTGTGTGGCCGGGATCAGCGTGATAATCGCGGTGCCGAAAATCGCAGCAATCTGACTCTTCATAAAGCAGGAAATCAGCAGCCCCATACTGGTGGCAATCGTGATATAGCAGAATGCCGCGAGTGTCACCGTCAGCAAACTGCCCTTAAACGGCACACCGAATACCCAGACCGAGAGGGCGCAGAGCAGGAAAAAGTTAAACATCCCCAGCAGGATATAAGGCACCTGTTTGCCGATTAAAAACTCTGTTTTGGTCACCGGGGTGACATAGAGATTGATAATCGATCCCAGCTCTTTCTCCCGCACCACACTCAGGGCGCTGAGCATCGCCGGTATCATCATCAGCAGCAGCGGGATCACCGCCGGAACAATGGCAGGCAGGCTTTTCACATCCGGGTTGTAGCGGTAACGGGTTTCGATATCAATCGCTGAACTCAGCGGGTTGGCCACCGGCTGTTTTGAGGCCATGCGGGTCAGCCAGTTAAGATGCATCGCCTGCACATAACCGCGCACCGTTTCCGCCCGGTTCGGCATGGCACCGTCCACCCAGACGCCCAGTTTCGCATCATGGCCTTTGGCGATATCACGGGCAAAATCCGGCGGAATTTCAATAGCAACCGCGATTTCCCCGGCACGCATCCGCCGCTCCATATCGTCATAATTTTGCAGCGGCGGTTGTTCGATAAAGTAACGGGAACCGGAGAGATCCTGCACATAGTTCTGGCTGGTGGTGGTCTGGTCGCGGTCGAGCACGGCGAACCGCAGATTTTCCACATCCATACTGATACCGTAACCCATAATAAACATCAGGATCACGGTACCGAGCAGAGCCAGTGTCAGCCGCACCGGGTCACGGCGCAGTTCCAGCCCTTCGCGCAGGCTGTAACTGAACAGACGGCGCAGGCTGAAACGGCGTTTCAGTGCGGTGGCGGCCGCTTCGCTGCTGTCGGCAGGCAGTTCCGGTGCTTCCGGCGGCGGGGCATCATCCTCAATCCCCGAGGCTTTTTTCAGATAATCAATAAAGACGGCTTCGAGGGTATCAAATTTGCTGGTGGCGACCAGATTTTCCGGGGTATCCGTCACCAGTACTTTCCCCGCATGCATCAGCGACATGCGGTCGCAGCGGGCGGCTTCATTCATAAAGTGGGTGGAGATAAAAATGGTCACGCCGTCTTTGCGTGATAAATCCACCATCAGATCCCAGAACATATCGCGGGCGATCGGATCAACGCCGGATGTCGGCTCATCGAGGATCAGCATTTCCGGGCGGTGAATAACCGCCACGGCCAGCGATAAGCGCTGGCGTATGCCGAGCGGTAACCCCTCCGGCATGGCATCGGCGACATCCGTCAGTTTAAAGCGCGTCATCATTTCATCAACGCGCTCATCGATTTCATTTTCGGGCACATGGAACAGTTTGGCGTGCAGCACCAGGTTCTGCAAAACCGTCAGTTCGCTGTAGAGGGAGAACGCCTGCGACATATAACCGACCCGCATCCGGGTATTCAAATCTTTCGGATCGACCTCCTGACCAAACAACCACGCTTTCCCTTCCGTGGCCTGCAACAGGCCGGTGAGCATTTTCATGGTAGTGGATTTGCCGCAGCCGTTGGAGCCGAGGAACCCGAAGATTTCCCCTTTCGGGATGCGGAAACTGACATGATCAACAGCGGTGAAACTGCCGAAGCGCATGGTCAGATCCTGCGCCTCAATGGCAATTTCTTCATTATCCTGTGCTTCGCGCGGCGGGATTACCACCGCTTTGTGGTCTTTGCGTTTTTCTTCCGGCAGCAGGGCGATAAAAGCGGCTTCCAGTTCATCGGTCTGTGTCTGCGCTTTCAGTTCACGGGCGTGTCCGGTGGCCAGTACCTTGCCGTCATCCATCGCAACCAGGTAATCGAAACGTTCTGCCTCTTCCATATAGGCGGTCGCCACCAGCACACTCATATTCTGCTGGCGTTCGCGGATACGGTCGATAAGCTCCCAGAACTGGGCGCGGGAGAGGGGATCAACCCCGGTGGTCGGTTCGTCGAGGATCAGCAGTTCCGGATCGTGGATCAGTGCGCAGCACAGCCCGAGCTTCTGTTTCATCCCGCCGGAAAGTTTCCCCGCCGGGCGGTCGCGGAACGGAGCAAGCCCGGTGCTGGCCAGAAGGTCATCAATCCGCAGACGGCGCTCTTCCTCAGACTGACCAAACAGCCGCCCGAAGAAATCCACGTTTTCAAACACTGACAGGGTGTGATAAAGGTTTTTCCCCAGTCCCTGCGGCATATAGGCGATACGCGGACACACTGCGCGGCGGTGTTCTTCTTCGCGGATATCGCCGTCCAGTACAATGACATTACCCTGCTGCACTTTGCGGGCACCGGCGATCAGGGAGATCAGGGTGGATTTCCCGACACCGTCCGGCCCGATCAGCCCCACCATCTGACGGGCGGGGATGTTCAGCGTGATATCATCAAGGGCGCACACATCACCGTAATGATGCGTAACCTGTTCCAGGGTGACGATTGCGGTGTCAGAATGCTGTTTTGATGATGTCATTGAGGTAATTTCACCTCCAGGTCAGACGGCCATTCCTGTTTCGGATCAAGCCGGATATAGGCGCGTCCCGGCAGGCCGGTTTTCACATATTCCAGGTGTTTTTCCAGCAGTTCCGGGTCAATACGTGCACGAACGCGGAACATCAGCTTCTGACGTTCATTATCGGTTTCCACGGTTTTCGGGGTGAACTGCGCGACACTGGCGACGTACGAGGTTTTCGCCGGGATCACCAGACCGGGAGCGGCATCAAGGATAATATGCACATCACTGCCGATACCGGCCTGTCCGGCCTGTTCTGTCGGCAGGAAAAAGGTCATATAGACGTCACTGAGATCGACCATATTCACCACACGGCCACCGGCACCGAGCACTTCCCCCGGTTCGGCAACACGATACTGAACACGGCCGTTGCGCGGCGCTTTCAGCTGACTGTCATCCAGATCGGCTTCAATCCGCCGTTGTGTCGCGAGTGCGGCATCCACTTTTGTCTGTGCCTGGATAATACCGGACTGCGCGGCATCAATAGCGGCAGATGCGGCCGCCACCTGCGCTTTGGCGGCTTCCACCGCTGCGCGGGCGCCCTGGACAACCGCCAGGTCATCATCCACCTGCTGAACAGACACCGCATTGGTTCTCACCAGTGCCTGAGAGCGGGCCAGACGCTTTTGTGCGGCGGTCAGTTCTGAGGTGCGCTGGCGCACCATCGCCTCTGCGGCGGCTTTCTCACTTTTGCGCTGCGCCAGTGCCGAGCGTGAGGAGATCACATTGCTGTCCGCCTGGCGGTGCTGTGCCTGCGCCTCACTCAGCTGAGTCTCCAGTGTCCGGGTATCCATCTGCGCCAGCACATCCCCGGCGCGGACAAAGTCCCCCTCTCTGACATTGATGGTACTGATGCGTCCGGCAGTTTTGGTTGAGATATCAATTTCCGTTGCCTCGATCCGCCCGTTGCTCTGCGCGAATCCCTCAGGGAGCCCGGGGCTTTGCAGCATGCGGTACAGATAGCCGCCGGCGGCAAGGACAATGATCAGGATGAGATAAAAAATCCACGTTTTACGTTTTGATTTTTGCATAGATACCGTGATTACCCTTCTTATGGAAAATAATGAGATAAGCACAACAGGAGCACTCCAATATCTGTCCGTAAAAAATAATACTTTTAATTTTTATAACGGTGATATTTAGTGCTGATAAAGAAAGCATAGCCGGATCAGCAGGATAAAGCTGCCGTATGTATCACATTCATTGTAAACGGCAGGATACAGCGCCCGGGGGATTGCACGAATTGCACCGGTTTTTTCTCTGTCACCGGGATCTTTTCTGCGGGAGGTTATCCGTCAGGGGGTTGTTTGCTGAAATTTGCCATTTTTCCTCCCTGTAATGACGAATACCGGTGGGATGCAGCCGTGAATACATGCAGGCGGGCTCAGAAAGTTAAGGACAGAAAGTTAAGGACAGAGAGTTAAATCAGTAAATTATTGCTGAATCAGGATGACGTCATTATGTAATAAAATGTAACCCCAAAATTCAAATAATATAATCTGTGACAGATTGGTCTGAGCCGGGATTTCTTATCAGGTAATACCATCATATCTTATAATCTGATTTGAACAGGAAGCAATCATATAGTCAGGAGGTAAAATTACCGGCTTCAGTTCATATTAATTATCTGCCGGTTTTCTGTTTTTTGCATTTATTAACAAATGGTTGCGAATGGAATCAATATGCCGGGTTAGTATGTGATGAGTGTGTTAAAAATATTAAGGTGTTCAATGTGCTGAAGAAACGTATAATGCAGAGGTGATATTGCAGTCATAATTGTTCGTTCATTGAAAGAAGAAGATGAAAGAACAGAACATGTTGTTCAGATAATGGAAAGCTAAAGAAAATAGCCTGAGGATGGAAGTAGTATGACGATAAAGAATAAAAAAATAAAGATAACCATACTTATCGTTATAATAATGGTGTTATCTGCCGGGTTTATTTTATCTCATTCCTCTGAACATGAGATATTAGAAGGCATTGTTGATACAGATGAAATTAATATCACCAGTAAAGTGACAGCAAGAGTTGATAGTCTGCATGTCAGGGAAGGAGACAGCATCCGTAACGGGCAGGCCTTAGCCAGTTTGTATGACAGACAAACCACCGAGAATGCCCTGCAGGCAAAGGAAGCATTAGCTGCGGCTGTTGCCAGTCAGGAAAAGGCCTATAACGGAGAGCGTTCAGAATATATTGAGTCATTAAAAGCTAACTGGATAAGTGCTCAGGCAGATGAAAAAAACGTAAAGATAACCACGGACCGGGTAATAAAACTCTATGAGAAGAGTAAAGCCGTCTCTGCCCAGGAACGTGATGATGCCATTGCCAGATATAAGATTGCCGGGCAGAAAACAAATTCTGCCTATGAGCAATATATGCAAGCCAAACGGGGTAACAGAGCGGAGGACATTCGCATTGCTGATGCAAATGTAAATGCAGCCAGGGCCGCGTTTGAGTCTGCTGACTCCCTGGTCAGAGAGCTGAGTGTTCATTCAAAAAATGACGGAGAAATTGCCAAACGCTTCGCTAATCAGGGAGAGCTTGTTTCTGCCGGTACACCTATATTCAGTATGATTGATTTAAATAATCTTTGGGTAACCGTCAATTTACGGGAAGATCGTTTTAACGCATTAAAAATAGGTGATGTGATTGAAGGAAAGATCCCTGCACTGAAAGATAAAACTGTTAAATTTCAGGTGTTTTTTATTAATCCCAAAGGCAATTTTGCCACATGGAGAGCAACCCGTCAGTCAAGCGGTTATGACGTCAGAACATTTGAAGTACGGTTACATCCGGTGAATAAGACAGAAGGAATGCGCCCGGGCATGTCTGTTATTTTTGATTGGCCAGCCGGTAATGACTAATAAAACCTTATCAGACTTTTCAGCCTCATTGACAGATGAAATTAATTTCATCTGTCATGATCGCTACATGAAAATTTTACTGTTTATTGTGCCGGTATTTTTATTAACTTTTGTCTGCGCGATGTTCAGTTCCGGTGTACCTGAGAAAATACCGGTAGCACTGGTGGATTACGACCATTCATCATTGAGCCGGGAAATAATCAGGAATATTGATGCATCGAAGAGTATTGAGTTAACAGAAATACCGGAAAATGTTGCTCAGGCCCAACGCCTGATGAAAAGCATGAAAATTTATGCTTTTATAGAGATCCCCCGTGGTGCATCCGGATCAACTATCCGTCAGGATGATAATAAGGTCATAATTCGTTATAACGGACAGTTCAGATCGACAGGTAATGCTGCGTTTATCGGGTTGCAGGCTGCGGTGAATGATGCTTATAGCTCACTCAATAACAGGAAATCATTGGGTGCTGAGCATAAAGGTACGGGCAGCTCAGTGCCAAATATACAAGTAGTCAGTATCAGCAATCCGCAAAATAGCTATGAAAGATTCCTGACGCCAATCGCAGTACCGGTTTTACTGAGTATAGTCCTGAGCAGTGCTGTAATTTGCGCTATCGGACGTTTTTTTGAAGACGGTAAGCTTTGCGCCGGCCGGATTAAGAAAGGCAGAATCTATCTGTCAATTCAGGTTATTTCCCGTTGTCTTCCCTATATAACTATTATTTTTCTGTGGAATTTAATATTTAATGTCTGGCAAACAGTGGGACGGGGCTGGCCGATTTCAGGTAATTCATGGTTATTAATACTGGCGATATTTATGCTGTGTCTTCTCACTGCATCTATCGCCATTATGTTTATTTCAATAACACGAAATATACTTACGGCATTAAGTATCTCAACGGTATATACCAGTGCTGCATTAACTTACTCTGATGGTACGCTGTCCATTTTGAATGCCAATGGCTGGGCTAAATTCTGGAGTAACTTTCAGCCATTTACTCACTATTACCGCATACAATTAGAGCAGGTCAATCTTGGTAGTGATATCACAACAAGCTTGTACCAGTTTGGTATCCTGTCACTCTATATCATCATACCTTTAACGGTCTCTTTTATACTGGCGGGGAAACGTAAATATAAGCAGCAGCCGGCAACGTTTCAGGAGAATGTAAAGTTTGATGGTATTACACAGAGCTTTATCAGTACTCTCACATCAATAAAAAAATCTCAGCCTATATTTTCAACGGCAATTATGTCATTGATTCTTTATAGTATTTTCTATCCAAGTGCCTACAAGGCACAAATTAACCTCAAACTTCCCGTTGCGGTGGTCGATTTTGATCAATCATCATTATCACGTAACCTGATCGACAATCTGCAAACTACCCGTGAGATTGATGTTACCCGGGTTGATAGTTCTCTGTCTGATGCATTAAATTCATTGCGCAACAGAAAAGTTTCCGCAGTGATAACTATTGATAACGATTTTAAAAATAATCTTATCAGAGGAGGAGACGCCGGGATCGATGTACACCTGTCAGGCGGTTATATGGCTGTCGCTGCCGATTTGAGAGCGGCAGTGACTAATGCAATAAGCTCTACGACAGATGTGAACAGATTAACACCTGAAGCCGCCAATAATATTATTTCCCTTCCTCTCTATAATCCCACGCTGGGATATGAATCTTTTATTATGCCGCTGGTATTTATTATCATACTTCAGCAAACACTTATTTTTGCCGGTTCTATGCTCATCGCATTACGTAATAGCGTCGGTTTAACTAATATTAATTTATCACAATTTACCGGAACGTTTCTGGGCTTGTTTATAGTTGGTTTTTCCGGGGCAATTTTTGTGTTTGGCTGGGTTTATTATTTACAAGGGTATCCTAATGAAGGCAATATGTTTTTACAGCTTTGGCTGATTGTTCTGTTTTCTGCGGCAGTAAGTTCAATGGCGATGCTGATTGGTAGTTTTCTGGATAATATTAACCGTCCGATGCAGATCCTGTCGGCTACTTCAATGGTTATTTTTTATGCATCAGGAGCCTCGTTCCCTGCATTTAATATGCCCGGCTGGGTTGTAAAAACGATGGAAATCTTTCCATCAAGTACAATGATAAGCGGGTTTACTATGCTGAACTCTCAGGGGGCTGGTATTTATGAGCTGATGCCCGTCATCATAAAAATATCGTTGTTAGCCATTATCTTATTTTTACTGGCTATGTATCGTCTGGTTTGGCGGAAGCCAAAAGCTGCCTGATATTACATAGTACTGATGATTCAGATAGCTGTTTTTTAAAATTACTGTAGTTCATCCGGATTATGATAACAATGCCGGACCGGGATATAATCATTAAAGCTGCGGCTTTATTCTGCTGTATATTGACAGGTAAGCAACTCTGATTCAGGGGGAGTTCAGCTCACCGGCTGTTGTTCCGGGGCCGTGCTTTTATCTTGCTGACAGGGGGCATCTTACATATGAATAAAGTTTTGGCATCCTGTATACTTCATGCTTTCTCAATTAAAGATTATATAATAAATGGCAAAGATTGGATTTTTATCATTAGGCTGCCCGAAAAACCTGGTAGATTCCGAGCGTATTCTGACTGAATTGCGTACGGATGGTTACCAGATCGTGCCGAGCTATGATGATGCTGATGTGGTGATCGTTAATACCTGTGGTTTTATTGACAGTGCTGTGCAGGAGTCCCTGGAAGCTATCGGCGAGGCACTGGCGGAAAATGGTAAAGTGATCGTGACCGGATGTCTGGGTGCAAAAGAAGACCAGATCCGTGAAGTTCACCCGAAAGTACTGGAAATCACCGGCCCGCACAGTTATGAACAGGTGCTGGCGAGTGTCCGTAAATATGTGCCGAAACCGGCGCATGATCCGTTCACCAGCCTGGTGCCGGAACAGGGCGTGAAACTGACACCGCGCCATTACGCGTATCTGAAGATTTCAGAAGGCTGTAACCACCGCTGCACATTCTGCATTATCCCGTCCATGCGCGGTGATCTGGACAGCCGCCCGATCGGCGAAGTACTGGGTGAAGCGCAGCGTCTGGTTGAGGCTGGTGTGAAAGAACTGCTTGTGATCTCCCAGGATACCTCTGCCTATGGTGCGGATATCAAACATCGTACCGGGTTCCGCGACGGCCTGCCGGTGAAAACCAGCATGATCGGTCTGTGTGAGCAGTTATCCCAGCTCGGCGTGTGGGTGCGTCTGCACTATGTGTATCCGTATCCGCATGTGGATGATGTGATCCCGCTGATGGCGGAAGGCAAAATTCTGCCGTATCTGGATATTCCGTTACAGCACGCCAGTCCGCGTATCCTGAAGCTGATGAAGCGTCCGGGTGCCGTTGAGCGCACACTGGAACGTATCAAACGCTGGCGCGAAATCTGTCCGGAACTGACACTGCGTTCCACCTTTATTGTCGGCTTCCCGGGCGAAACCGAAGAAGACTTTCAGATGCTGCTGGACTTCCTGAGCGAAGCCCGTCTGGATCGCGTGGGCTGCTTTAAATACAGTCCGGTTGAAGGCGCGTATGCCAACGAATTACCGGATCAGGTGCCGGAAGAGATCAAAGAAGAGCGCTATCACCGCTTTATGCAGTTACAACAGCAGATCTCCGCTGAGCGTCTGGCAGAAAAAGTCGGCCGTACACTGCCGGTGATTATTGATGAAGTTGATGAAGAAGAGGGCGCAGTCGGCCGCAGTATGGCAGACGCACCGGAAATTGACGGTATGGTGTATCTCAACGGCGAATTTGATGTGCAGCCGGGGGATATTGTGATGGTGAACATTGAACATGCCGATGAGTATGATCTCTGGGGCAGTGTGGTGCGCGACGCATGACAAACAGTGACAACCGCCAGGCCGGACGCCTGTTGTTCGGTAATGACCCGGTTTTGCAGGCCGCATGGCTCTATTATCAGTCCGGTCTCAGTCAGACGGAAGTCGCTGATGTAATGGGCATTTCCCGCGTCACTGTGGTGAAATACCTGCAAACAGCCCGGGAAAACGGTGTGGTGCATATCAGCCTTGATATGGCGCGTTACAGCCTCATCGATATGGCGTTGTCACTGAAACAGAAATTTAATCTGACCAATGTGCTGGTGGTGCCGGACAGTCCGGTCGCGGAAGCGGCTGCGGATTCTGCCCGCCGCCGGGAAAATATGGCGCAGGCCGCCGGGGTGTATCTCAGTCAGGTGATTGAAGACGGGGATATGCTCGGCGTGGCCTGGGGACGGACAATTCACCATATGGCGAAGTGTCTGACACCCAAAGTGATCCGCAATATGACCGTATTGCAGATGCTCGGCTCGGTGCCGTCGCAGCCGGATTTCACCACGGTGGAGTCTTCCTCGCTGATTGCCGGTAAGTTCGGCGGCGAGTGTGTGTATCTGCATGTGCCCGCGATTGTCAGTTCTGCGGAACTGGCGGATGCATTGCGCCGCGAGCCTATTATTCAGGCAAATTTTGCCCAGCTTGAACGCTGCACCAAAGCGCTGTTTGTCGCCGGAAATGTCACAGAAGAAAACCCGCTGATCCGCGCCGGGGTGATCACGGCGGAAGAAATGACTGATTTCCGCCGCAAAGGCGCTGTCGGCGTTATCTGCGGGCGTTTTTATGATCAGGCCGGTGAACCGCTGGATACTCATACGGATGCCCGTATCCTCGGTATCCGGCTGCCGCAGCTGCGTAACATTGCGCGGCGGATTTTTATTGCCACCGGTGAACAAAATATCGCCGCTACCCGCGGAGCGCTGTGCGGCGGTTATGTATCTGATTTGATTGTTGATCCGCTGATAGCGTCACATTTGTTGTCAGAGAAATAAGTGCAAAAACCGCCGTCCGGCGGTTTTTTTACATGAAAGCATTAATATCCGCGGTTACTGTTTTTCTGCCGCGGCTTTTTCTTCCGGCGTCCGGGTGTCGCCTTTACCGTTATTCAGCAGCTGAATAGCACAATCCATGTATTTATCCGCACCGGTTTTGATCATGTCATGATTAAAGGCAACGGAAGGTGCGCTGTCCTGTAATGCAGTTACATTGATATCACCGTTAAACTGCTTGTTTAAATCCACTTCGCCCTCAATCCTGACATAGTAAGCGATGCCGTCCGGCAGATAGCGGCCGCACTCTTCAATACTTTTTTCGCTGAATGGCGGGGGATTTTTTGTGGCAGCACATCCGGACAGGAGCAGGGCGGCAGAGATAAACGCAGCATAACAAATGACTTTTTTCATAAAAACCTTAAATAACAAATACATTAAGATTTCTATTATATTGCAAATGATTATCATTTAAAATAATTAATTACTCAGGGTGACAAAAAACGATGCATTGCACCGTTTTCTGCCGCCGGACATCACTATTTTCCGGTTTTCAGTCCGTAGGTTTTGAATTTCCCCAGCACCCGCTGCATCTCTTCTGCACTCAGCACCGGCACATCCGGTGTGATGGCGCGGACTTTCAGATACAGTGCGGACAATACCTCGGTTTCATGCGCCAGCCACAGCGCCTTCTCCAGGTTGACTTCCATCACCAGCATACCGTGGTGCTGCATAATCAGGGCTTTACTGGTTTTAATTCCTTCCGCAACAATATCCGCCAGTTCATGCGTGCCGAAGGTGGCATACGGCACGCAGGGAATGTGATCAGTGCCGGTCACGGCGACCATATAATGGATCGCAGGAATGGATTCATTAAGAATGGATACCGCCGCCGTATTCAGCGCGTGATTATGTACCACTGCGTTCAGCTCAGGACGTGCCTGATAGCAGCTCAGGTGAAAATGCCACTCACTCGACGGGATTTTATCCGCCTCCGCCTGTCCGCTGCTGTCCATGTACACAATGCTGTCCGGTGTCAGCTTTTCATAGGGAACACCGCTCGGGGTGATCAGCATGCCCTCCTGCCAGCGGGCGCTGACATTCCCGGAAGTACCCTGGTTCAGCCCGCTTGCATTCATTTTCAGGCAGGTATCGATAATCTGTTGTGCCAGCTCAGTGCGGGTCATGATTACACCTCATACTCTGACGGCCACATCTCCGGAAACATCGCTTTCAGTCCTGCCGGAGAGGCGTCACAAATACCGCGCTCGGTAATAAGCCCGGTAACGTATTCTGCCGGGGTGACATCAAACGCATAGTTGCCGCAGCGGGTGCCCGCCGGTGCCGTATTCACCCAACTGCGGGTGCCTTCCGGCGTGATACCGAAAACGTGTGACTGTTCTTCACCGTCGCGCTGTTCAATCGGGATCTCTTTTACTCCGTCCCATACCGTAAAATCGAGGGTCGGTGACGGCAGTGCCACATAAAACGGCACGTTACTGGCTTTGGCTGCCAGTGCTTTCAGGTAAGTACCGATTTTATTACAGACATCCCCGCGTGCAGTGGTGCGGTCTGTGCCGACAATACACATATCCACTTCGCCGTGCTGCATCAGGTGTCCCCCTGCGTTATCGGCAATCAGGGTATGCGGCACACCGTGTGAGCCCAGCTCAAAGGCGGTCAGTCCGCCCTGGTTACGCGGACGGGTTTCATCCACCCAGACGTGAATATTAATACCTTCATCATAAGCCTGATAAATCGGTGACAGCGCAGTGCCCCAGTCAACGGTGGCCAGCCAGCCTGCATTACAATGGGTCAGGATATTAACCGGTTCGCCCGGCTTCTTGCGGGCTGCTATGTCACGGATAACAGTCAGTCCGTGTTCGCCGATGCGGTGGCAGATTTCCGCATCTTCATCCGCAATTTCGGCGGCAATGCGGTAAGCGGTGTCACGGCGCTCCGCTGCCGGCAGTGGTGTCAGTGCACCGCAGATTCTGTCCAGCGCCCATTTCAGGTTAATTGCGGTCGGACGGGTGGCGACCAGCACGTCATACGCATTTTTCAGAGCGGCATCGCTGCTGTCGCGGTGCATCGCCAGTGCCACACCGTAAGCGGCCACGGCGCCAATCAGCGGCGCACCGCGTACCCACATATCTTTGATAGCGGTTGCGGCTTCGTCCATCGTTGTCAGTGTGATGATACTGACTTCAAACGGCAGTTTTGTCTGATCAAAAATACAGACGTGAATGTCATTGTCTGCCAGCCAGACGGAACGGTAATGTTTCCCGTGAATTTTCATTATAACCTCGTGTGCAGGTGATGCTTAACAGTAAGCAAGAAAGGCTTCAACATCCTCAAAACTGTGATAGTGCCGCGCGTTAACAATCAGTTCCCGTGCCAGTTTCAGTGCTCTGCGCTCAAGTGCCGCGCGTTTATCCGCATCAGCAATGGTTTTGAAATCAGCGACACCGGCAAACCCGAGCAGGCGGCGGTTGATCTCCAGCCCGGCGTTGACCAGGGTGTCCTGAAACAGCTCTGCAAAGAAACTGTCCTGTGCGGCTTTCAGAAATTTGTCATCAAACATGCCGTCCTGATACAGCTCGCGCGGCCAGGCATCGCCCTGTGATTTTTCTGTCCACAGACGACGGAATTCCGCCTCAAAGATAGTCCGGGTCTGTCTTATCTGTGACAACAGCCATTGCTGATAGCGTGTGGTTTCCTCTTCGGTTTCCCGGTGTCCGGGCTGAGAGAACCAGGCCATATATAAGTTGCCGGTATAGTTGCCGGTATCAAAGGCCATCGGCCCCATAAAACTGAATTCAGGATCAATGACCTGAACAGAATCAGTGCCGACCATGACAGAACCCGAATGTAAGTCCCCGTGCAGCAGTGCCTGCGCCTGAGTCATAAATTTGTATTTATAGCGCATCGCGACCTGCACCATTTCCCTGTCCAGCATGACGGCTTTTGCATCGCGATCGAGCTGGGGGGAGGTGTGATGATTACGCGGTGCCGGAAAATAAGGCTCGGTAAAAATCAGATCTTCGGTGATTTTGCATAATTCATGGTTGGCGGAGAACTGCGCGGTCAGTGCTTTCTTTTCCTGTGCCGCCATACCGATATCTGAGGTATGAAACAGTGTCCGTGCCATAAACAGACCGATTTTTTCTGCCAGCTGAGGAACATATTCACCGGCAATCAGCGCCTTGCGCAGAATGATATGGTCAGTGAGATATTCCATCGCAAACAGTGCCATGCTTTCATCATAGAAATAGACGTCCGGTACACAATCCGGCGCGAAACGCTTTTCCTGTGACAGCGCATGATATTCGAAGTAATTGCGCTGCAAAGAGAGTTTCCAGGATTCACCGGCTGCACGGACGTACGGCAGGGATTGTTTTACCACCAGGGCTCTTTCATTGCCTCTGACAATAAATACCAGATTGAGATTACCGTCACCGATTTCCTCAATCTGCCAGGATTCCGGCACACCACCGGGCAGCAGGTCAGCGGGTAAATGTGAGGACAGGTAAGCAGGAAGTGTGTCACAGGTTTGCGGGGTATATCCGGCAGGGGATTGTTGCATCATAAGATAACCTCAGAAACAGAGATAAGTGGCTACATATGTAAATTATAACTATACATATGTATTTTTTCTGTGATGTAACTAACACATAACCCGGAGCGGCATTTCTTAAGCGAGTGATAAGGTGTAAATGTAAATATATCTTAAGTGTTTTTACGAAGCTATTTTTATTAAATATCGGGATATATGATTAATAAATATTAAGCAGTCTATTTTTTTCTGTGAAATTTTATAATCGTATTAAGACTGTTTGTTATATTAAGTGTGATCGGGTAGGTATTATTACATTAAATAGGATTATTGATATTGCAAACAATACACCTATAAGGTTAAATCCTGATCTCGAAACAAAAGACGCCTTTTGTTTATAATCATTTTTAGTTTATATTTTGTTTTTCATGTGGTTGTATTTTTATTTGACCGCAGATTAGCATGTGGATAGCAAACTTTTAAAAATGGATTTTATTGTTATTACGTGGTCAATATAAGTGAAGGAGAATCTTATGGATACGGAATCTATATATTCCTGCGTAGGAAGTCGTATTAAAGAAAAGCGAAAATACTTAGGGTTAAGTGTTGTTCGTTTAGCGGAAGATATGGGAATAACGCAGCAGCAGTTTAACCGTTATGAACGGGGAACCAGTCGTATTAGTATACATTATCTGATGTATCTGGCTGATATGTTCCATGTTCCGGTGGATTACTTTTTCGGTAAGGAATAGTTTCTGTTTGCTGAGTAGTGACACTGTACCCCCTGTATGTGAGAATAGCCGGCAATTAACATCGCACTGGTTGCTAATTGCCGGTCGGTCATTTGTGCTAGCAGGGTTACAGGTATTATGTCACGCGAATTCTTCCGAAAAGTTGCGGATAAGCAACATATAAAACTTACTTACATCACTCATTTCTATTGTAATCAGCAAGATATCTCTGAAGTCGTCAATTTACTTCGTGAATATGAGACTATGCCGGCATCTGTGCTGGATTATGTTCAGTTCGTGATTGTTGATGATTGCTCCCCGCTCGAATATGAAATTCCTGAGTTTAATTTAAATCTGACATGGTTGCGGATCACGACTGATATTCCGTGGAATCAGGGCGGTTCCCGTAATCTGGGAGTGACATATGCGGCATCAGATAAAATTCTGATGACCGATCTGGATCATGTCCTGCCGGTATCCACTTTTACTTACCTGATTAATGCGGCGAATCCCGGGCGGACATTCTATAAACTCTACCGCCTGGGCGAGCAGGGGAATATCCGCAAAGGGCATTCCAATCTGTTCTTTATGTCCCGTGCCCGTTTTTTCCGTTTTTACGGCTACGATGAAGAGTTTTGCGGTCATTACGGCGCAGAAGATTACCGCTTTGTGAAATTGCAGAAATACCACGGTTCCCGTCAGCGCTATCTGCCGAAATCTGTGTATGCCAGGGAGCGGATTGTGGATCGTGATAAGTCCTATCACACACTGGACAGAAGTCTGGAATACAACACGCCGGTTGATAAGCGCAAGCATGAGGAAGTCTGCACATACGGTGCAGAAGCCGGGCACTCCCGCTTATTCCTTGATTTCGAATGGAAAATTATGCGTTCTGTCTGCCGTCAATCACCGGTGGTTCGTGAGAAAAACCCCGGCTGGAAAGCCCGCTGGTGGTTGCGCTGGTTATTTGCGCCGCTGGCAAAATAAAGCAGCATAAAAAAAGCGCCCATCGGGCGCTTTTTTGTATCTGTCTGATTTTATCAGAATGCTTTGCTGTTTTTAGCAATAATAGCAGCAGCGCGGGTCAGATAAGAAAAGAAAGTTTTGATGCTTTTCATAATAAACTCCTGCTTTTGAGTCAGTGGATAAGCCTGTTTGGCTTTGATGGCGCTACTATACCATTTATGTGACGTATGTCAAATTTTATATAAAATTAATTTTAATTATTTAAAATAAAGTTTAGGTAACGCGGCGGGGACAACATCAGATTATCTGCGGGCATAAAAAAAGCGCCCGATGGGCGCTTTTTCTGTATCTGTCTGATTTATCAGAATGCTTTGCTGTATTTTGCAATGATAGCAGCAGCACGGGTCAGATTTGAGAAGAAAGTTTTGATACTTTTCATAATGAACTCCTGCTTTTGAATTAGGTTGGTAAGCTGTTTTGCTTCGATGGGTGTATCATAGCATTTGTGTGATGTCCGTCAACTTTTTTATCAAAAATATTTTTAAATATTAAAATTATTTTTTGTCGATATCCGTCGCATCCCTGTTTTCCTGTGTTTTGGTTATAAGTCAGACTAAACCTGTCTTACAAAATCCCGCCATATAAGATTTTTCCGGTTTAATATTTCTGTTCTTTATGAAAATAACAGTCAAATTAGTAATTTAATGATTAATTTTGACTGACTTAAACAAAATATTTGTCCGATATTGACAGGAAAATTCACGTAAAGTATCCCACTGTTACTGAAATGTTATCCGTATGGAACAGGAAAGGGTATTTATCAATGCAATGGAAAAATAGTGCACAACGGTACGGACATCTTTCCGTTTTGCTTCACTGGGGTGTGGCGCTCACCGTTTACGGGATGTTCGCTCTGGGGCTGTGGATGGTTTCGCTGGGTTATTATGATGTCTGGTATCACCGCGCACCGGAGATCCACAAAAGCATCGGAGTCCTGCTGTTTATTGTGCTGGCTGTCCGCATGGTCTGGCGCTGGATCTCGCCGCCGCCGCCGGCATTATCCACTTACAGCCGGTTTACCCGCATCAGCGCAACACTGGCGCACTGGCTGCTGTACGGTATTTTGTTTGCCATTCTGCTCACCGGCTATTTTATCTCAACGGCAAATGGTCAGGCGGTATCGGTTTTCGGCTGGTTTGATGTTCCGGCCTCGCTGACAGACGGGGCAGGGCAGGCGGACACCGCCGGAACGGTACATTTGTATCTTGCCTGGGCGGTTGTTGTGTTATCGGTGCTGCACGCGCTGGCTGCACTTAAACACCATTTTTTTGATAAAGACGCCACATTAAAACGCATGCTGGGCATGAAACCCTGAACAGGGCGCCCGTAATTTTATTATGACGGAGTAAATACAATGCTGAAGAAAGCACTGGTTGGTTTAAGCGCAGGTATGATGCTGCTGGGTTCAGGTGCGGCAATGGCCGACACCTATAAAATAGATAAAGAAGGACAGCACGCATTTGTACAGTTCCGTATTCAGCATCTGGGTTACAGCTGGCTGTACGGGACATTTAAAGATTTTGACGGTACGTTCACCTTTGATAAAGCCGATCCGGCAAAAGATAAAGTGGATGTCACTATCAAAACCGGCAGCCTGGATACCAACCACGCTGAGCGTGATAAACATCTGCGCGGCGGTGAATTCCTGAATACAGACAAAAATCCGGAGGCGAAATTCGTTTCCACGAAAGTGGAAAAGAAAGGTGATGACTTTATTATCACCGGTGATCTGACCCTGAACGGTGTGACTAATCCGGTAACACTGGATGCAAAACTGACCGGTGAAGGCAAAGATCCGTGGGGCGGTTACCGCGCCGGTTTTGAAGCCACCGGGAAAGTATCTCTGAAAAGCTTTAATATCAAAGCGGATCTGGGACCTAAATCACAGGATGCTGAACTGATTATTTCTGTTGAAGGCGTAAAAATCTGATTATTTTTACGGACTGAGCAATTATCTGAGGCCTGCAATAGCAGGCCTTATTAATTTATGTCACTATCTTTCTCAGTGATAACTCAGCGTATCAGAGGAAAGTGCGTGAATAAAAAACTCAGCTTATTGTTAGTTCTTATTGTTGCCGTGGTATTTGCCGGTGCCGGTTATTATATGGGCACACGGGATGATGTTGTTTCGGTTACTGCTGTCAGTGAAGACGGCATGAATACACAAGCATCACTTGAAGCCGAAATGATGTCGGAGTCCATGCGGTTTATTGAAGTGGTCGGTAAAATTTCCCCGGAAAAATATAAGGATATAAAACAGAAAATGGGAAATTACGGCACCATGACCAGCGGAGAGAAAGTGGAATGGATGAATGATATTGCCGGGCTGACGGCCGTATTATTAGTTGACCGGATACCGTATGCTTCTGATGATGCGCTGAATGCCTTTGCCGCCGCGGTAAAAGAGCAGGCAGAAGGATATCTGGTAAAAGATCCGTCCGGACAGCAGTGCTTTAATAACTTTTTTCCCGGACTGAAAAAGTTCCCGCAGAATAAATCTCAGTTTATCTATAATGAAGCCGATATCCGGATGCTGAAAACGGTGAATCTGATCCTGACATCATCACTGGAAGAGCGGAATACCGGTGACGTTCCTGCTGATGAAGCGTATCAGGTATTAGGGAATATTTATCAGAAACTGACAGAAAAATACGGCGATAAAACAGAACTGTTAACCAACCTGAATGAAGGGGCTAAAGATCCGGTAACGACCTGCCACCTTGTCGGGGATTTTTACGATTACTTTATGCAGGAATCAAATAAAGCCGCGAGTGCAGAAGCATTACGTCTGATTTTATCTCAGTAAACCTCAAAGTAAGCCGTTCAATAACCGCAGAATAATCTGTTTTGCGGTTTTTTTGTTTCTGCCGGCTGAACAGCATAACTGTAAATGTGCAAATCGTGCTGTTTTCAGTATCCCGGTAAAAAATAAACAAATGTCAGTAAAACACGATACTTTGTTTAAGAATCCGGAAATATAAACAGAAAATACTCTGATACCCGAAAATGAACACGAAGGTCGAATAATCAGAGGTTTTTTCCTGTTATCTGCTTTTGCGTATTCCGGGACTGTTGCAGAATGAGAAAAAATAAATATCAAAACCGGCAGGGGATATTACTTTAATACCCGTCAATTTCATTATATTAACTTGTTATTAGTCATAAATTGATGGTCTGGCTGCATTTTTTGTTGTGTTCAGCAGATGTTTTGCTTCTGTTTATATTGTTTTCGGTTTTACCCTGTAATATTCCACTTACCGTTACTTTTATAGTGATTCAGGCTATTCTGTGCGCAATATTTTTCGGATTAACTTTATTACCGGGGTATTTTGATGGACAACACATCAGAGCAGTCTTCTGCTGCCCAGCCTTCTGACAAAAAAACATCGTCATCCAATCCTGTCAAACGGAAAATCTGGCTTGCGGGAACCTCCTTACTCTTTATTGTGCTGCTGGCCGGTTATTTGATTTACTGGCTGATGGTACTGCGTTATCAGGAATATACCGATGATGCCTACGTCGTGGGGCTTCAGGTGCCGGTCGTGGCACAAACCACCGGTAATGTGACGCAGGTGAATTTTGAGAATACCGATCTGGTGCGTGCCGGTGATGTACTGGTGGTGCTGGATAAAACTAATGCTGAACTGGCTTACGCACAGGCGCGCCATGACCTGGCGGCAACCGTGCGTCAGACTCAGGAGCTCTATTTTAACCGTGATCAGCTCAGTGCGGTCATCGCACAGAAAAAAGTGATGCTGAATCAGGCACAGAGTGACTATGCCCGCCGCAGCGTGTTAGGACAGCGGGGGACTATCTCCAAAGAAGATTTACAGCACTCACGTGAAGCGGTTGAAGAGGCTCAGGCATCCCTGAATGCGTCTGTTCAGCAACTGAATGCCACCAAAGCATTACTGAAAACCACGGCGCTGGCTGATCAGCCTGCCGTATTACAGGCTGCGGATAAAGTCCGCGATGCCTGGATTAACTTACAGCGTACAGAAATCCGCAGTCCGTTTACCGGTTATGTCTCCCGCCGTAATGTGCAGGTCGGGGCTCAGGTCAGCCCGAACGCCTCTCTGATGGCGATTGTGCCGGTCGAGCCGGTCTGGATAGATGCCAACTTTAAAGAAACACAGCTCAGCGGTGTGCGGATCGGGCAACCGGTCACGATCACCAGTGATTTTTACGGCGATAAAGTTATCTTTAACGGTACGGTGGCCGGGCTGGATATGGGCACCGGCAGTGCTTTCTCCCTGCTGCCTGCGCAAAATGCCACCGGTAACTGGATCAAAGTGGTGCAGCGTCTGCCGGTCAGAGTTGAGCTGGACCCGCAGCAGGTTGCCAGATATCCGCTGCGTATCGGCTTGTCGATGAACGTGACTATCGAAACCAAAAACAGCGATGGTCCGGTACTGGCTAATGTTCAGCGTGATACGCCGGCCTTTAAGAGTGATGTGCTGATCCCGGATCTGGCTCCGGTCAATGCGGTGATTGCGCAAATCATTACCGATAACGCCAGTTAATCAGCGCGGGGCTTTATTGTGGCTAATCAACCGTTAACCGGCATGAAACTGGTCTGGGCGACCATCGCGCTGTCGATGGCCACCTTTATGCAGGTGCTGGATTCCACCATTGCCAACGTGGCGATCCCGACCATTTCCGGCAATCTCGGTGCCTCTGTCTCACAGGGCACCTGGGTTATTACCTCGTTCGGGGTATCCAACGCGATTTCCATTGCCATCACCGGCTTTCTGGCAAAACGCTTCGGGGAAGTGCGGGTCTTTATCTGGTCCACCGGGCTGTTTACCCTGACTTCACTGATGTGCGGATTGTCAGACAGCCTCGAAATGCTGATTTTCTTCCGCGTATTACAGGGTGGGGTGGCAGGGCCGATAATTCCGCTCTCACAGAGCCTGCTGCTGAAAAGCTACCCGCCAGCCAAACAGAATACCGCTCTGGCACTCTGGTCGATGACTATCATTCTGGCACCGGTATTCGGGCCGATTATGGGCGGTTATATCAGTGATAACTTCCACTGGGGCTGGATTTTCTTTATCAACGTCCCTATCGGGATTGTGGTGGTGATTGCCAGTATGATGCTGCTGCGCGGTATGGAATCCAAGGTGACAAAGGTTCCGCTCAATGTGATTGGCTTGTCGCTGCTGGTGGTCGGGATCGGTTGTCTGCAAATCCTGCTGGATAAAGGGAAAGATCTCGGCTGGCTGGAGTCAGATGAAATTGTTGCACTGGCCGTTATTGCCACTATTGCGCTGGTCTTCCTGGTGATTTGGGAACTGACGGATAAAAACCCGATTGTGGAGCTGTCGCTGTTTAAGTCGCGTAACTTTACTATCGGCACATTGTCAGTCAGTCTGGCGTATATGGTCTATTTCGGCGCGATTGTGCTGTTGCCGCAGTTGCTTCAGGAGGTCTACGGTTATACGGCTGAATGGGCGGGGCTGGCGCTGGCGCCTATCGGACTGGTGCCGATACTGATCTCCGCGTTTGTCGGTAAGCTTTCAAATGTGGTGGATTTGCGCTGGATTGTAACCTTTAGTTTCATGGTGTATGCCGTCTGCTTTTACTGGCGCGCCTATACTTTTGAGCCGCAGATGGGATTCTACGCCTCTGTCTGGCCGCAGCTGGTTCAGGGGTTTGCGGTGGCCTGCTTCTTTATGCCGCTGACCACCATCACGCTTTCCGGCCTGCCGCCGGAGAAACTGGCCTCCGCTTCTGCGCTGGCAAACTTCTTCCGGACACTGGCGGGATCGGTCGGTACATCGATCACCACAACACTGTGGAGCCGTCGTGAATCGTTACATCATTCTCAGCTGACGGAGTCCGTCACCGCGTATAATCCGGAATCAGTACAAATGTATCAGGAGATGGCGCAGCACGGGTTATCACAGGCGCAGACCTCCGCTTATCTGGCGAAGGAGATCACCGCCCAGGGACTGATTATCAGTGCCAATGAAATTTTCTGGCTCTCAGGCGGTATTTTTATCGGATTGATTGTTCTTGTCTGGTTTGCCCGGCCGCCGTTTGCCACAAAATCCTGATAAGCGCTACAGTTATATGGAAGTGTAACCGGCAGGCTGCCGGTTACCGGACGCAATGAAAAGGGGTTTTTCATGACATTTAAACGAATTGTGCTTGCCGGGGCGGTCGCGTCGGCCACATTACTGGCCGCACAGATTGCTTCTGCCTGCACCCGTCTGGTGTATCTCGGCGATGATTCACAGGTGATCACCGCCCGGTCAATGGACTGGAAAAGTGATGTCGGCACCAATTTATGGATCTTCCCGCAGGGAATGGAACGTGATGGCGCCGCCGGGCCAAATTCCGTGAAATGGGTGTCAAAATACGGCAGTGTGGTGGCATCCGGTTATGATGTTTCCACGACAGACGGGATTAATGAAAAGGGATTGTCCGCAAACCTGTTGTGGCTGGTGGAATCCGTTTATCCGACACCGGAAAATAATAAACCCACCCTGAGTATTTCAGCCTGGGCACAGTATGTGCTGGATAACTACGCGACAGTTGAAGAGGCCGTTACCGCTCTGGAAAAAGAGCCGTTCGCGGTGATTACAGATAAAGTTCCGGGCGAAGAGCGCCTGGCAACGCTGCACCTGTCGTTATCAGATGCTTCCGGTGACAGTGCTATCATTGAATATATTGATGGTAAGCAGGTTATTCATCATAGCCGTAAATATCAGGTAATGACCAACTCCCCGGTCTTCAGTGAACAACTGGCACTGGACAGCTACTGGCAGCAGATTAACGGCACCGTGATGCTGCCGGGCACTAACCGTTCAGCAGACCGTTTTGCACGTGGTTCTTTCTATATTAATGCGATTCCGAAAGCGACCTCGCCGAATAAAGCGGTTGCTTCTGTTTTCAGTGTGATCCGCAATGTGTCTGTGCCGTTCGGGCTGAATACCGAAGAGGAGCCGAATATCTCTTCCACCCGCTGGCGCACAGTGGCGGATCACAAACGGCAGATTTATTTCTTTGAATCAGCCCTGACGCCGAATATCTTCTGGGTTGACCTGAAGAAAGTGGATTTCAGCAAAGAAAACGGCAAAGTGAAGAAACTCGATTTGGGGCCGGAACAGCAAAATATTTATTCCGGTGATGTGGCCAATGATTTCACCGATGCCAAACCTTTCGTGTTCCAGGGAATAAACGAAGCTATCGCCCGTCAGAAATAAAAATCGTTTACGCCTCACCGGAAAGGTTATAAGATGTATTTAAAATGCATCTTTAAGGTGAGGCGTAAAATGGAAAACGTAGTCTGTTATAAAACTCTGCCGGTCTGGCAAAAAAATACTATCCCGATGGCCTTTATGGATCGCCATAATACGGCAGAAGGTACGTGGGCGCAGCTGACGGTACTGGCAGGGGAGATGGATTTTGTCGTTTTCGGTGAAAACGGCGAAGAGACCCGCTACCACTTTGATACCACACATCAGCCGCCGCGTCTTGACCCGCAGGTGTGGCACAAAATTGAATCTGTCAGTGATGATATTTCCTGTCAGCTCGCCTTTTGGTGCCGGCCCGAAGATGAATTCTATAAAATCCACGGACTGACCCGCCCGCATTCTGAAGTCCGTGAACTGGCGACAATGACCAAACCGGGTAAAACACTCGATTTAGGCTCCGGTCGCGGGCGCAACAGCTTTTTCCTGGCACAGCTCGGCTATGATGTAACAGCCATGGATATCAATCCGCAGCATATTCAGGCGATTGAGGATGTTAAAGCCGCGGCGGGGATCAGCAATATCCGCACGCAGGTCTATGATATCAACCAGCATGCGTTGCAGGATGATTATGACATCATTATTTCCACCGTGGTGCTGATGTTCCTGAAAAGAGAGAATATTGCCGCGATCGTCGCCGATATGCAGGCACATACCCGTCCGGACGGGTATAACCTGATCGTCTGTCCGGTGGAGACAGAGAATATGCCGTATGATGAGCTGCCGTTTGACTGCTTCCTGAAACCGGGGGAATTATCCGGTTATTATGCGGACTGGGAGATCCTGAAATACAACGAAAACCCGGGACATCTTCACCGCACTGATGCGGCAGGCAACCGGATACGGCTGAATTTTGCCACCCTGATTGCCCGCAAAAAAGCCTGATTATTATTACCCTCGCGGCGCGTCACCGGTTTTTTCCGGCGGCGTGCCGTTTTGCATCAGTATCCGCTCCAGCAGTACGGAATAGAGCGGACGCCCGCCCAGATACTGCGCCACCAGGGTTGCCCCCAGACACGTGATAATCATCGGCAGAATCAGCTGATAGTTATCCGTCATCTCCAGTACCAGTACAATGCCGGTCAGCGGTGCGCGGACTGTGGCAGCAAAGAGAGCGCCCATCCCCGCAATGGCGAAAGTTGCCGGTTCAATCTGATACTGCGGAAACAGCAGCATGGCAGCATAACCGAAGAAACTGCCGAACAGGGTACCGAGCGCAAGTGTCGGCGCAAAAATCCCGCCGGGCGCACCGGAGCTGAAGCAGATAACCGTGGTCAGTACACGGAACAGAAAGATCATCAGAATACCGGTCAGAGAATAGTGCAGCGCGGCAACATCCGGAATCACCGCGAACCCGCCGCCGGTTACCTGCGGCCAGTACAATCCGGCAATACCGCATAATCCGCCGATCAGCCCGCCGGTGGCGACAAAACGGGATGTTTTATCCTGATAAAAGCGGCGGAACAGTGTCTGCATGGTGAGCAGAAAACGGTTGAACATCACACCAATCACACCAAAAACCATTCCCAGCACCAGATAGAGCCAGAGTGTATTCAGCGGGGCTGCATGATATTTGCCGATATCGAGAATCGCGGAGCCGCTGTTAAATGTCTGAAAAACAATGCTCGACATGATCACGCCGATAAAAACAGCTTTGATAGAAATCAGACTGTAACGGAACTGCGGGCGCATCTCCTCGATAATAAACAGTATCCCCGCGAGCGGTGCGTTGAATGCCGCGGTCAGACCGGCAGCAGCACCGGTTGCCAGTAAGGTATGCCGTGATTCTTTATTTTTCACGCCGGTCAGCGCACTGACCAGCCCGCTGATATTTGCACCTAACTGCACGGTCGGGCCTTCACGTCCCAGCACCATACCGGAGCCGAGAGTCCCCAGGCCGCCGATAAATTTCACCGGCAGTACCCGCCACCAGCGTACCGGGCGCACATCCTGCAATGCCCCTTCAATTTCCGGGATACCTGATCCGCCGGATTCCGGCGAAAAACGCCGCACCAGCCAGTAGCCAGACATGGCCAGCAGAGCTGAGATAATAAACATCAGCGGGATCAGTACGATTTTGTTTTCCGTCAGTGCAGACAGGGAACTGACCCGGTACTCACTTACCCAATTGACCCCGCGTTCAAACAACACACCGGTAAAACCAGCGAGCCCGCCGACGACAGCTGCCAACAGCAGAACAGTGACAGGGGCAAGATTACGTTCTTTAAGGCGTTTGAGCACACGATAACGGTGTTTAAGCGTGGCGGCCGTATGCGGCAAAGCATCTGACATGGCTGAATATGACCTGTTACAAATAAAAATTACTTACTATTTTAATTCAATTTGTGACAAGTGACACCCTTCACAGATTCAAAAATCCGACACCAATCCGGACGTTTTTTGTTCGCATTCCGGGCGTTTTTCCGCTTTATTAATAAATGATAAATAAATGTTATTCATATGTGACACGTAAAATAAAAAAGTAACAGGGCCGGTCAGGAGGCGTGAATGGATTTAATAACGGAGTGGCTGGGCGCGCTGAACGGCGTGGTGTGGGGAGTGCCGATGCTGGTGGGTATACTGGGTGTCGGGTTATATATGCAGATTCGGCTGGGTTTTTTACCGATACGTAAACTGGGGACCGGGTTTAAATTATTATTTCAGCGCAATGAATCCCGCGGGGAAGGGCAGATCTCCCCGTTTAATGCCCTGATGACCGCATTGTCCGCGACAATCGGCACCGGGAATATCGCCGGGGTGGCGACGGCAGTGGTGATGGGCGGGCCGGGGGCGCTGTTCTGGATGTGGATGACCGCGCTGGTCGGTATGGCGACAAAATATTCTGAAGCCGTGCTGGCGGTACGCTATCGTGAAGTGGATAAATACGGGCAGTATGTCGGCGGCCCGATGTACTACATCAAAAACGGCCTTGGTCCGAAATGGGTCTGGCTGGGAACGTTGTTTGCGGTGTTTGGTGCCTGTGCCGGGTTTGGTATCGGAAATACGGTTCAGGCCAACTCGGTGGCGGATGTGCTGGAGAGTAATTTCGGCGTCAACAAATGGGTAACCAGTGTGGCGCTGGTGCTGCTGGTCGGTGCGGTACTGATCGGCGGGATACGCCGTATCTCGGATGTGGCCGGTAAACTGGTGCCGTTTATGACAGTCGGTTACTTTGGCGCCGGTCTTGTGGTGCTGGCGCTGAATATCAGTGAAATTCCGGCAGCGTTCTCCCTCATTGTGACCTCTGCTTTCACACCGGTGGCGGCACAGGGCGGATTTGCGGGGGCGACAGTCTGGGCGGCGATCCGTTTCGGGGTGGCGCGCGGCGTGTTCTCCAACGAAGCGGGGCTGGGCAGTGCGCCGATAGCGCATGCTGCCGCGAAAACCCAGAACCCGATCCGTCAGGGGCTTATCGCGATGCTCGGCACCTTTATTGATACCATTATTGTCTGTTCGGTGACCGGACTGACCATTGTCATTATGGGCGGCTGGCTGACGGCTGAAACCGGTGCCACACTGACTGCATCCTCTTTCAAAGCCGCGATTCCGGGCGGAAACTACATTGTGGCGATAGCACTGACCATTTTTGCGTTTACCACGATCCTCGGCTGGAGTTTCTACGGTGAGAAATGTGTTCAGTATCTGTTTGGTGTGAAAGCGATTAAGGTATTCCGCGTCCTGTGGCTGATCGCGTTACCGGTTGGTGCCACACAGTCACTGGAATTTGTCTGGCTGCTGGCCGATACCCTGAATGCGATGATGGCTATTCCGAACCTGATCGCACTTATCTTATTAAGTCCGGTGGTATACCGTCTGACGCGTGATCATATCCGGGATGTTAATGCGGACAGTATTGATATGGCAAATGAGTTATATCAGAAGAAATAATCACAGAGATTTAAACAGAAATAATAACGGGCAGAAAACTGCCCGTTATTATTCATACTATGCTCATCTTCACACTGTGCTCAGGGTTGCAGCCAGAACAAGCCGCTGCCGTCCAGAGCGGTAAAGGTTTTATGCAGCTTCAGGCTGTCGGCCTGCGGGTCGAGTTCAGGAAACAGATCCGGATGCAGCATTTTGGCGATAACTTCCACGGCAATAATATTGAATGGGGTGTCATAGTATTGCTGATACAGCGCCAGCACCTGCTTTTGCTGATAAGCGGTGAGATATTGCAGTTTTGACCGTGACATCAGTTTTTCCAGCGCCGGTACTGCCCGTTCCGCAGAGCCGGTATAACCGAGCGGTACTGAGACACTGCCTTTGCGGGTATTTTCCCAGTCGGCAACGGTCATCAGATAAAATTGCGGATCAGCCGCAATAATCTGTTCTTCATTCACTTCACCGCCCATACCATTTTTAAACCAGTCAGTACCGAGGTTATGCCCCCCGGCTGCGGCGACAAACTCCCCGAAATTACCGTTACCAAAGGTTTTACAGCAACTGTTTTCCCCGGCAAGACCTGCTGCCCGCTCGATAAAGACTGTTGGTTTTTTGTCTTCCGGGATGTTTGCAACACGGGAGCGGATAAGATCCAGCCGCTGACGGTAGAAATCATTAAACGCTGCTGCCTGTTTTTCCTGCCCGAATACCTGGCCCAAAAGCGTCATGCTTGGCATGGTGTTTTGCAGCGGGTACTGACGAAAATCGATAAAAATAACCGGAATGCCGCTTTTTTCCAGCAAATCCAGTGTGCCGCTTTCTGTCAGTTTGCTTTGCAGTCCGGTATCGAAAATCACCAGGTCCGGCTGATACGTCAGCGCTTTTTCAACACTGAAATCCGATGTGTACGGGTTCGGAAACACCGGAATGTCTTTCAGTTGCGGAAACTGCTTTTCATAAGCGATACGCAGATCCGGCGCTTTTTTGCTCAGTGCATCATCCCATGCGGCGATGCCTTTCAGCGGCTCAGACGGATGCAGAATATTCAGGGCAACCAGTACCCGGCTGTCAGCCAGCATAATACGGGACACCGGGGCATTGACGGTGACTGTCCGCCCGGCGATATCTGTCACAGTAACCGGAGCCGCTGCTGTACTGAACGGCATCAGTGCCGCGAGTGCGGCACAGACGGTGAAGATAAGTGCCGGAAGACGTCCGGCGCTACGGAATACAGTTTTCATCATAGTCAGTGACCTTTAAAACTTCACGGAAGCTTGTGCGAAGAAGGTTCGCGGCTGTCCGGCATAAATGCCGTAGTTATTATCTGTCGAACGGGTAAAGCTGGCCTGATCGAACAGGTTTTTCACCCCGGCAGACAGTGTCAGATCTGACCATTGCGGGCCGAAATGATACTCCGCACGGGCATCCCACATCATATAACCCGGAATAATGCCGTAACGCCCGTCAGCACTGCCTTCGGTAATGTAATTTTCCCCGGTTCCCGGTGACTGCTGTTTTGACTGCGCATAGGTGTTGAGATTCCATACCCAGTTCCCGGTTTCATAACGGGCACCGGCAGTAAAGAGCTGGCGGGAGTAGAACGGCAGATCTTTATCCGCAAAATTACCGCGTTTGCTTACTGCTTTTGTGTAGGTATAAGTACTGTATATACTGGCGCCGTCCAGCCATTTTGCTGTTTCACTCAGGTCATAATTCAGCGCCAGTTCCACCCCCTGATGGGTGGTTGCACCGAGGTTTGTCCAGCCTGTTGAATTTTCAATGTATTGCAGCTGATCATTGAAATCGATATAGAACAGGGTCATTTCTGCCGAGAGCAGCCCGTCATCAAACCGTGTTCCGGCTTCATAGTTATGGGCTTTTTCCGCACTCAGTCCGTTTGCCGGATCATTACCTGCGCCGCCGGTATTGAGCTGGAAATATTGCAGGCTGCCGAATGAACTGCCCGCATTCGCAAACAGCTTCCACTGATCATCAATATGATAAATCACGGACAGCGCCGGTAACGGCTCGCTGTAGCTCTTGCTGCGGGACTGATTACGGAAACCGTCATCCAGATGAATTTTTATATTTTCATAACGCAGGCCGGGAATTACCGTCCAGTTACCGAAGTTAATGGTGTCATCAATATAGACAGCATGGGCTTCAGTTCCGCCGGAGGTATGCTGATAGTAGCTGTCGGTCTGCGGGCGTGAGCCTTGTGAACCCGTCGGATACCAGCCGGAACGGTAGGCTTTTTCATCTGCTGTTTCATTCAGATAACGGTAACCGAAGGTAATTTCATGGGACTGATTATCAAAGCGGAACAGTTGTGAATAGCTCGGTTCAATGGCGTAAGCAGTGTAGTGACGCGGATAGGAAACGAGGCGGCTCTTGCCGGCATTCTCTTTTGTTCCGTCGCTTTCAATATAACTGCCGCGGTAGCTTTTACTGAACCAGGTCAGTAATTCAAACTGTTTATCATCTTCCTGATGGCGGTATTTAAAGGACATATCCTGACGGTTGCCTTCAAAACGGTCAAACGGACGAACTGACTGATAAGGATCGGCTTTGTACTGCGCTTCCGACAGGCCGCCCGGCATCCCGGATTGCGCATGGTAATAGTGGAAGTTTGCCAGCAGTTCATCGGTATCACTGAATGCGTAACGGGTTTTCAGGATAATGTCATCGATATCGGTATTGTCGTTATTTTTGCGGTAACCCTGGCCGTGCAGGCCGGAGTAAAGCAGCATCGCGCCCGCAGAGCCATCTGCGGATGAACCGCCGACAGAAGCATCGGTCAGGGTTTTCAGCCCGCCGGTGCGTGCGCCCTGAGTTTTGACAGAGGCTGAGCCGCCGAAGGTTTTCGGAATCGGTTTGGTGACAAAGTTAATCACGCCGCCGACGTTTTGCGGTCCGTAACGGACAGAGGTAGCGCCGCGCATCACATCAATGCTGCTGATGGAGCCTAAAGAGAGTGGTGACATCGATAACTGCGGCTGTCCGTAAGGGGCGGCAGCCAGCGGAATACCATCAAGCAGAATGGTGGAGCGCGGGGAAAGCCGTGCCGGAAGCCCGCGGATACCGACATTGAGTGAGACATCGCTGCCGCCGGTGCCGTTACTGTCCCGCACCTGAACGCCCGGGATACCGCGCAGGGCATCCGCGATGGTTTCCGCACCGGACTCATCGATTTGTTTTTTGGTTTTGATGGTGCGGGCGCCGCCGTGGTTCAGCAAAATATCACTGTTATCCGTGTTATCCAGCCAGTTACCGACAACGACGATCGGGGTTTCGGTATCTGCGGTGGCGGCGAGACTGCCGCTGCTGATAAAAGCGAGCGCCAGCGCCAGCGGAGTGGGCGGGCAGGGCGGTAGTATGCGTTACAGGAATCAGTCATCACTCAGGTTTCCGTGAGAATTTAAGAAAACAAATGATAATTATAACCATTACCGGTGCGCAATGATTTTTTAACGGAAAGTTACTAAGATGCTGATTTTATGATTCAGAATTTAGTTACAAAATGATTGATGCTGTAGTTATTTTCAGTGTGAATGTGATCTTACAGCTTTGCCTCAGAGTATCGGACAATCCCTTAGTCAATATGACGTTTAACACACTGTAAATGTTAATCATTCGCGATAGTGATGTGTCGTGCCGGTTAATTTTTGCTTTAGATCAAGCAAAGGAATGATAGTCAGGAAAACCCCTTTTCACCGGTCTGAAATGGCGTATTCTTATGTTGCATATGAAATACAACTTATAAGGAAGCAAGAGCATGTACTGTGTGCAATGTGAACAAACGATGCGTACGCCTGTGGGTAATGGCTGTGCCTATGCTCAGGGCATGTGCGGTAAAACCGCAGAAACATCTGACTTACAGGATCTGCTGGTGGCAGTGCTGGAAAGTCTTTCAGCGTGGGCGGTTGCTGCGCGTGAATCAGGTATCATCGATCACGACACAGACAGCTTTGCGCCGCGTGCGTTTTTCTCCACATTAACCAACGTTAACTTCGATTCTGATCGCATCATCGGTTATGCGCAGGAAGCGATTGTGATGCGTGACAGCCTGATGAAACGCTGCCTGGCGAAAAATCCGGCACTGGTTGTGAATCACCCGTTAGCAAACCTGCAACTGAAGGGCACGGATATTGCGTCACTGGTGAAACAGGCGGATGAATTTGCCCTGAATAAAGATAAGCAGGCTATCGGTGATGATATTCACGGTCTGCGTATGCTCTGCCTGTACGGCCTGAAAGGGGCGGCGGCCTATATGGAGCACGCTCATGTGCTGGGCAAATACAGCGATGAGATTTACGGCCAGTACCATGAAATCATGGCGTGGCTGGGTACTGATCCGTCTGACATGGGTGAGCTGCTCAACCAGTCCATGGCGATCGGTATGATGAACTTTAAAATCATGGAAATGCTGGATGCCGGTGAGACTGAAGCTTATGGTCATCCGACTCCGTCTTCCGTGAACGTCCGTCCGGTGGCAGGTAAAGCGATTCTGATCTCCGGTCATGATCTCAAAGATCTGCATATGCTGCTGCAACAGACAGAAGGCACCGGTGTGAATATTTACACTCACGGTGAAATGCTGCCTGCTCACGGCTATCCGGAACTGAAAAAATACAAACATCTGGTCGGTAACTACGGCAGCGGCTGGCAGAATCAGCAGACTGAGTTTGCCAAATTCCCGGGCCCGATTCTGATGACTTCCAACTGTATTCTGGACCCGAATCCGGGCAGTTATACCGACCGTATCTGGACCCGCAGTATCGTCGGCTGGCCGGGCGCGAAACACCTGAACGGTGATGATTTCAGCGATATTATCGCGCAGGCTCAGGCGATGGACGGCTTCCCGTACAGCGAAATCGAGCACCTGATCACCGTCGGTTTCGGCCGTGAAACGCTGCTCAATGCCGCAGATACCGTGATTGATCTCGTTGCCACCGGCAAACTGCGTCACGTGTTCCTCGTCGGCGGGTGCGACGGCAGCCGCGGTGAGCGCAGCTACTACACTGATTTTGCCCGTCAGGTTCCTCAGGACTGTCTGATTATGACCCTGGCCTGCGGTAAATACCGTTTCAACAAGCTGGATTTCGGTACTCTGGAAGGTTTACCGCGTCTGCTTGATGTCGGTCAGTGCAACGATGCGTACTCCGCGATTATGCTGGCCGTGAAACTGGCTGAGAAACTGGGCTGCGGCGTGAATGATCTGCCGCTGACGCTGGTACTCTCCTGGTTTGAACAGAAAGCGATTGTGATTCTGCTGACCCTGCTGGCGCTGGGCGTGAAGGATATCTTCACCGGTCCTACCGCACCGGCATTCCTGACAGACAATCTGCTGAATGTACTGAATGAAAAATTCGGTATGCGTCCGATTACCACTGTAGAAAATGATTTACACGCTGTGTTAGGCGCGTAATTGCTGTAACTGTTAGCTCCGGAGAGGGCGGTAACGCGCTCTCCGGCACGGAGTCAGGAGAGCCCGATGACAATGCCGACGTCTTTATGTCCGAACCGCATGCAGGTCCATTCTGTCAGGCAGGAAACCCCGGATGTGTGGACTATCAATCTGATTAACCACGATTTTTATCAGTATCACGCAGGGCAGTATGCGCTGGTGAGTATCCGCAACAGTGATGAGACACTGCGTGCTTATACCTTATCGTCCACACCGGGACTGAGCCCGTTCCTGAGCCTGACGGTACGCCGTCTTGATGACGGACAAGGGTCCGGCTGGCTGACCGGTGAAGTGAAACCGGGTGATTACCTGTGGCTGTCTGATGCACAGGGTGAATTTACCTGTGATGCACGCCCTGCAGAGCGCTATCTGATGCTGGCAGCCGGTTGCGGCGTGACACCGGTGATGTCGATGACCCGCTGGATCCTGCATCGTCAGCCGGAAAGTCAGGTGACGGTGATTTTCAACGTGCGTGATAAGCAGCAGGTGATTTTTGCTCAGGAATGGCAGCAGTTACTGTCGGCATTCCCGGCCCGCCTGCGCCTGATTCTGATGGTGGAAAACAGTGATGAGACGGATGAATTGTTATCAGGCCGGTTATCAGAAGAAAAACTGAAATCCCTGATCCCGGATATCGCACAGCATACCGTCATGACCTGTGGCCCGGCGCCGTATATGAAAAATGTGCAGACATTCTGTCAGGCGCTGAATGTGGACCTCGGCTGTTTCTTTATGGAGCGTTTCGGGCCGGAACCGGAAGCGGAAGCCGGAGAGCAGATGGTCACTATGACTATTCAGTCTCCTTTGCGTCAGGTAAAAGTACCTGTCGGTATGACGCTGCTGGCAGCGATGGAAGCCAACAGTGTGCCGGTGATGGCGGCCTGCCGCGCCGGTGTCTGCGGCAGCTGTAAAACCCGTGTACGCAGCGGTGAATACACCACCACCAGCACCATGACGCTGACCCCGGAAGAAATTGAGCAGGGTTATGTTCTGGCGTGCAGCTGTCAGATTCAGGGCAATGTTGAATTAGCCTGATTGAGAATCATTCTGTATAATTGCAAAAAAGCGCCATTTTTAGTGGCGCTTTTTATATTTCCGGCAGAAAAACGGCCGGTTTCCCGCTATGCTGTAAATGTCATCATAATAAAAAAGGATTTTCAGCAATGAATAAGACAGAATTTGTAACCCGTGCCCTGACTGACGTTCTCGGTGAACATATTGGTGATGAATCCCTGGTGGAACAGTATTTTTCCCGTGATTATGTTCAGGTGGTGAATGGTCAGACAATTGAGTTCCCCGCGTTTCTTGCCCATCTTAATGCCCTGAAAATGGCAACCCGCAGTATTACCATTGAGATTAAATCCATCGCAGAAGGCGATGCCTGTGTGCATACGCAGCATATCGCGAAGGCGGAAAAAGTCAGTGGCGAACACGCCGCCTTTGAGGTTTTCGCCTGCTTCCGCCTGGCTGACGGTAAAATTGTCCGCTGTGAGGAAGTGACACGGCAACTGACCGGTGATGAGAGCGATAACGATCTGGGTTCACGGACCTGATTTGTAACCTCAATGGTTTCTAAACAAAATAGTAATAGTCCTCGCCATATAATTTCTGAGCGTTATAATTCGCGCCGCATTTAAGGTGCAGTATCTCGTTAGGCGAGGCTCCTATACAAACAAAGGTTGCTGATCTGACGACGTCGAGAGACGCCCAAGATTAGGACAGGTTATATCGAACAGAAGGTATAACCCGAGGTAACTTCCCGCAGTCTGCGGGATACGTTGTATAGTGCTAAAACCGAGACGTGAGATAGCCTACGCATTCTCTCATCTGGTTTCGCCCCTATTGGAGTGCTGTTTGAAGTCCATAACAGACATAGGGTCACACATCATGAAATTAACCAACTACGAAAAAGCGGATGCGCTGGTCATTTCCGCGCCATCCGTTAATCCGCCACACCATACCGATCGTCCGCAGCGTAATGATGAAGACGCCGTCAGTGCTTACATGAGTCAGGCGTATATCCGCGTGACCGTGTCAGACACGATTGCGGCCGTCAAACACACGCTGCGTGAGGAACTGGACGGTGAGCAGATCCCCACTTATTTATATGTACTGGATGAGGATAATTACCTGAATGGTATCCTGCCGGTCAAAGCCCTGCTGACCGCAGCGGAAGATACGTTTGTCGCGGATGTGATGCGCCAGACCTGTTTCTCTGTGTCACCGGAGCAGTCCCGGCACGACGTGTACGAGCTTATCAACAACAGCGGGATTGATACTGTGCCGGTGGTACAGTTCGGCAAGCTGGCCGGTATTCTGCGTCCGCAGGATATCGCGGAACTGATTGAAGATGAGAATACCCAGGATGCGGCATTACAGGGCGGCTCTCAGCCGCTGGATGAGCCTTATCTGAGCACCAGCCCGTTCACACTGTGGCGCAAGCGCGCAGTCTGGCTGCTGATGCTGTTTGTGGCTGAAGCCTATACCGGTACCGTGCTCAAGGCATTTGAGGAGCAGCTGGAAGCGGCTATCTCACTGGCTTTCTTTATCCCGCTGCTGATCGGCACCGGGGGTAACAGCGGAACACAGATCACCTCGACGCTTGTTCGTGCGATGGCACTCGGAGAAGTCAGCCTGCGCAATATCGGTGCGGTGCTGCGCAAAGAGTTATCCACCTCACTGCTGGTCGCCTTTACCATGGGATGTGCGGGGATGATCCGCGCCTGGTTCCTGGGTGTCGGGCCGGAAGTGATGATGGTGGTCAGTCTGACACTGGTTTGTATCACGGTCTGGAGTGCGGTGGTATCTTCCATTATCCCGATGGTGCTCAAGCGCCTGAAAGTGGATCCGGCCGTTGTTTCCGCGCCGTTTATTGCCACCCTGATTGATGGTACCGGGCTGATTATCTACTTCGAGATGGCCAAGCTGATTATGACTGATCTGGTATAAGGTCGCCGGGGGATGATATTGCAGCCGCACTGTTATCCCACACCAGCGTACTTTTACACTGACGGCACAGGTACTGACTCTCCCCGCGCAACACTTTGTTGTGACGGCGGATAGTCAGTTCATGTGCCGTTTTGCATTGGCAGCGGTAGGTAAATGTCCGGCTGCGGACGGAGGTTACATCAAAGCGGTGTGTGCGGACGGCCGGGACACCCAGCACGTCTGTCATCATCCACTGCCATTCCCGCCCGTGGGGGGCAACGCGGCCGAAACGGCGGTAAACCAGCAGATGCGCCAGCTCATGAGGAACCACATCCTGTATGAATTCATGGCCGTTTTCAGTCAGTAATACCGGGTTGAGGCGGATTTCCCATGTTTGCAGGCGGGCACTGCCGGCCGTGGTACCACGCTGACGGTAGTTCAGTTCAGGTTCCGGATAATCTGTTTTCAGCACCAGACGGGCGCGGGTCAGATAATCACGCAGGGTCTGCATGCATGCCTGCTGTAATGCGGTGGGGATTCGGATCGGTTTCATAACCGGAAGCTTAGCGATACCGCTGTAAAGCTGCAACCGTTATCAGCATGTTGTATATGTTGTAAAATAATATTATATTAAATCATATAATGTCTTAAGGAATCAATTCATGACACCAACACAGCTTACTGATATGCAGGAAGCCGCCGCAGGCGTTGCTGCTCTGCTGAAAACACTGGGAAATCCGGATCGTCTGCTGCTGCTCTGCCAGCTGAGTCAGGGAGAAAGCAATGTCAGTGAACTGGAAGAGCGCACCGGCATCAATCAGCCGACATTGTCACAGCAACTGACAGTACTGCGTAATGACGGGCTGGTGAGTACCCGGCGCGAGGGAAAACGTATCTATTATTCCGTGACAGATGAAAAAGTTCTTATATTGCTGACGACGTTATATCAGCTTTATTGTCCTGAAAAACAAGGAAAATAATATGATTATTGATAGCGCGGCCTTTACACCGGTCAGTGCGGCACTGGGCGGGCTGATGATCGGTATCGCGGTTGCTGTGCTGTTGCTGTTTAACGGGCGGATTGCCGGGATCAGCGGGATTTTCGCCAATATGCTCACAAAACAGAGCGGCTGGCGGATAGCATTTATTGCAGGGCTGGCAGGTGCGCCGTGGATTTACATGCTGTTTGCCGGACAACCGGATGTGGTGATTGCAGCGGACTATCCGCTGCTGATCGCCGCCGGTCTGCTGGTCGGTTTCGGCACCCGGCTCGGTAACGGTTGTACCAGCGGGCACGGTATCTGCGGTATGGCGCGGCTGTCAAAACGATCATTTGCCGCGGTGGCGGTATTTATGGTCAGTGCCTTTCTGACTGTCTGGCTGATGAAATAAGGACGCACTATGCCTGTTATCACTGCATTAATCAGCGGAATTCTGTTCGGCCTTGGTTTGCTGGTGGCCGGTATGGGTAATCCGCAGAAGATTCTGGCGTTTCTGGATATCACCGGCAACTGGGACCCTTCTTTGCTGATCACCATGGCGGTAGCGATGGCGATCAGTATGGTTGCTTTTGCCGTGGCCAAAAAACGCAAAAAGACGGTATGCGGTACACCGCTGGAGTTACCGGTAAACAGCAAAATTGATAAACGGCTGCTGACCGGCGCCGTGCTGTTTGGTATCGGCTGGGGACTGGCGGGGATCTGCCCGGGACCGGGTATTGTGCTGGCCGGGATGCTCAGTATTAAGGGCTTGATATTTACAGCGTCAATGATTGCAGGGATGGTGATTTTTGCGCTGTATTCATCATGTCAGCGCGGAAAAATGTAGTTTTCCACCGATTCTGCGCATAAAAAAACCGGCTTTTCAGCCGGTTTTGTATGTCTGTTAAAGCAGTAAATTATTTCAGACCGGCGGCTTCGCGCAGCTGTTCTGCTTTGTCGGTTTTTTCCCACGGGAACTGAGGACGGCCGAAGTGACCGTATGCTGCGGTTTCCTGATAAATCGGGTGCAGCAGATCCAGCATCTGAATCAGACCATACGGACGCAGGTCGAAGAACTCGCGCACCAGCAGTGTCAGTTGCTGGTTGGAGACTTTACCGGTACCGAAAGTTTCCACCATAATAGAGGTCGGCTCTGCCACGCCAATCGCGTAAGACACCTGGATTTCACAACGGTCAGCAAGACCGGCTGCGACAATATTTTTTGCCACATAACGGGCTGCATAGGCTGCGGAACGGTCAACTTTTGACGGATCCTTACCGGAGAATGCGCCGCCGCCGTGACGTGCCATACCGCCGTAAGTATCGACGATGATTTTACGGCCGGTCAGACCACAGTCACCCATTGGTCCGCCGATAACGAAACGGCCGGTCGGGTTGATGAAATATTTGGTGGTCGGGTCCAGCCACTCGACCGGCAGAACCGGCTTGATGATCTCTTCCATCACGGCTTCATGCAGATCTTTCTGGGAGATATCCTCTGAATGCTGGGTTGACAGAACAACCGCATCAATCCCGGCGATTTTGTTGTCGTCGTAACGGAACGTGATCTGGCTTTTCGCATCCGGGCGCAGCCATGGCAGAGTACCGCTTTTACGGACCTGAGCCTGGCGCTCAACCAGACGGTGAGCATAGGTGATCGGTGCCGGCATCAGCACGTCAGTTTCATTTGAGGCATAACCAAACATCAGACCCTGGTCACCGGCACCCTGCTCAAGCGGGTCAGCACGGTCAACACCCTGGTTGATATCGGCAGATTGTTTACCGATGGCGCTGATCACCGCACAGGAGTCAGCATCGAAGCCCATGGATGAGCTGGTATAGCCAATCTCACGGACAGTGCGGCGCGTAATGTCTTCAATATCAACCCAGGCCTTGGTGGTGATTTCACCGCCGACCATAACCATACCGGTTTTAACATAGGTTTCGCAGGCAACACGCGCTTTGGGATCTTGTTCTAAAATCGCATCAAGGACTGCATCCGAAATTTGGTCGGCAATTTTATCCGGGTGTCCTTCAGATACGGACTCAGAAGTGAAAAGATGTGTAGTCATTATTTTTCTCTACCTTAAGTGAAGTGAACTTTCGGTACATTGATGGATGTATTAACTTCTAGACGGCTATTCTAGTTTAAAATCGGCAGTGGTTCCAGAAATTTTATAGTGTCTCCGCTTTTTTCACTGGTTTTTTTCGCTTTCCGGAATGTGTTACCGGACTGTTTTCATTTTTTACACTTATCTGTCATTTTGATTTTGCATTTTTGTGTCATAACCGGTATAAACTGCTCCCGGTAGCTGTGAATTTTTCTTCAGTTATAAACGGCAGAAACTCAGGTTTTCTGTATGATTCAGGCGGGGGTTACGGCGTGTAATCCTGTGTGGGGGTAAATGGGTTAATGAACCATTATCTGCTGCTTGTTGACGTTCAACAGCCACGTGCCTTACAGCATGTGTCCGCGTCCTTTTCTGTTCTCTCTTCCTCTCTGACTGACACGTGCTCTGCACGGTGTTTTCCGTATCCGTTACACTCAAACAGACCGGATAACGCAAGCAGGCGGGTCACTCTGCGGTAAGCCCGTAAATCTGTGTCCGGTTTTTGCCGGATGATGTAATCCATTTTGAATTTCTACTTGTCAACAGGACAGATTTATCCCACGGTGAAGGGGGATAGGCGTATGTCAGCCATACAGGTAAGTTTCACTCCAGAATCAGGAGATGACTAATGAATGATAATATCGCGCTGAAGATGCAGCAGACCTATAACATCGCATACTGGGGCGGCAGCTATTATGGTGTGAATGACCTCGGTCATGTCACCGTCTGCCCGAATCCGGATATGCCGCAGGCCTCCGTTGACCTGGCTGAACTGGTCAACCGTGTTCAGAAAGAACGGGAACACATCCGTCTGCCTGCATTATTCTGCTTTCCGCAGATTTTGCAGCATCGTCTGCGCTCAATTAATGCCGCGTTCCGCCGTGCCCGCGAATCTTATGGTTACAAAGGTGATTATTTTCTGGTTTATCCGATTAAGGTTAACCAGCAGCGGCGCGTGATTGAAACCCTGGTCAATGCCGGAGAGCCGCTGGGGCTGGAAGCCGGTTCCAAAGCCGAGCTGATGGCGGTACTGGCACATGCCGGTATGACCCGCAGTGTCATCGTCTGCAACGGCTATAAAGACCGTGAGTATATCCGTCTTGCCCTGATGGGCGAGAAACTCGGTCACAAAGTCTATCTTGTGATTGAAAAAATGTCTGAAATTGCCATGGTGCTTGAAGAAGCCAAAAATCTTGATGTGGTGCCGCGCCTGGGTGTGCGGGCGCGTCTGGCTTCTCAGGGCTCCGGCAAATGGCAGGCCAGCGGCGGTGAGAAATCCAAATTCGGCCTGGCTGCCACTCAGGTGCTTCAGCTGATTGATATGCTGCGTCAGGCTGACAGCCTGGAGAGCCTGCAACTGCTGCACTTCCACCTTGGCTCACAGATGGCAAATATCCGTGATATCGCCACCGGTGTCCGTGAATCCGCCCGTTTCTATGTCGAACTGCATCAGTTGGGTGTCAATATTCAGTGCTTTGATGTCGGCGGCGGCCTCGGGGTGGACTATGAAGGTACCCGTTCTCAGTCTGACTGCTCGGTAAACTACGGGCTGAATGAGTATGCCAATAATGTGATCTGGGCTATCGGTGATGCCTGCGAAGAGCATGGCCTGCCGCATCCGACGGTGATTACCGAATCCGGCCGCGCACTGACGGCGCACCATACTGTGCTGGTTTCCAATGTAATCGGCGTGGAGCGCAACGAGTTCTCCCCGGTGGAAGCTCCGGCTGAAGATGCACCGCGTCCGGTTGCCAGCCTGTGGGAAACCTGGGAAGAGATGCAGACCAAGGGCAACGCCCGCTCTCTGCGCGAATGGCTGCATGACAGCCAGCTCGACCTGCACGATGTCCACACGCAGTATGCACAGGGCATGCTTTCCCTGACTGAACGCGCCTGGGCGGAAGGGCTGTATCTGAATATCTGCCGCCGTATCCAGCAGGATCTCGATCCGGGTAACCGCGCACACCGTCCGATTATCGATGAGCTTCAGGAACGTATGGCGGATAAATTCTATGTGAATTTCTCGCTGTTCCAGTCACTGCCGGATGCGTGGGGGATCGACCAGCTGTTCCCGGTACTGCCGATCGAGGGGCTGGATAAGCCGCTGGATCGCCGCGCGGTACTGCTGGATATCACCTGTGATTCCGACGGGATTATCGACCATTATGTTGACGGCGACGGCGTGGCAACCACCATGCCGATGCCGTCTTATGACCCGGAAAATCCGCCGATGATGGGCTTTTTCATGATTGGTGCCTATCAGGAAATCCTCGGTAATATGCATAACCTGTTCGGTGATACTGCCGCACTGGATGTGTATGTCGGTGAGAACAGCCAGGTTCGCTATCTGGAAAGTGAAGAGGGCGATTCCGTGGCGGATATGCTTCAGTATGTGAAGCTCGATCCGAAAATACTGCTCGAACGCTTCCGTGATCAGGTGAAAATCTCTGATCTGGATGAAGAGGAGCAAAAAGCCTTTACCGAAGAGTTCGAGAGCGGTCTGTACGGTTATACGTATTTAGAAGACGAATAGCTTAGAAGATGAATAATGCCCGGCGGAATAATACGTCCGGTTTTGTGTCAGTAAGACATTGATAAAGGAATCATTATGATTAACAGCACATTAGGCAATCAGACCGATAATTCACTGGTCTCTAATGCGTTTGGTTTTCTCCGCCTGCCGCTGAATTTCCAGCCGTACACCAGTGACGCTGACTGGGTGATCACCGGTGTTCCGTTTGATATGGCGACTTCAGGCCGCGCCGGTTCCCGTCAGGGACCGGCAGCGATCCGCCAGATTTCAACCAATCTGGCCTGGGAAGGTAACCGCTGGCCGTGGACATTCGATATGCGTGAGCGTCTCAATGTGGTGGACTGCGGTGATCTGGTGTTTGCGTTCGGTGATGCGCAGGACATGAGTGATAAGTTGCAGGCGCACACAGAGAAAGTGCTGGCGTCCGGTAAAAAATGTCTCTCTTTCGGGGGCGATCACTTTGTGACACTGCCACTGCTGCGCGCACATGCCAAACATTTCGGGAAAATGGCGCTGGTGCATTTCGATGCTCATACCGACACTTACGGCAACGGCAGCAAGTTTGACCACGGCACCATGTTCTATCATGCCCCGAATGAGGGACTGATTGACCCGGCGCATTCCGTGCAGATTGGTATCCGTACCGAGCATGAAACTGACAACGGTTTCACCGTGATTGACGCCGCGCAGGTTAATGACCGCACGGTGGATGATGTGATTGCCCAGGTGAAAGCGATTGTCGGTGATATGCCGGTTTACCTGACCTTTGATATCGACTGTCTGGACCCGGCATTTGCCCCGGGCACCGGTACTCCTGTTATCGGCGGTCTGACAACCGATCGCGCGCTGAAACTGCTGCGCGGTCTTCAGCCGCTCAATATCGTCGGGATGGATCTGGTGGAAGTGGCACCGGCGTATGACCAGTCTGATATCACAGCGCTGGCCGGCGCAACTATCGCACTGGAAATGCTCTATCTCCAGGCCGCGAAAAAAGGCTGAAACCGGTTTTACCACCGTTAAAACAAAAGACCCGCAACTGCGGGTCTTTTTACATCTGCCGGTGATAAACCGGATAGTTGCTCATTCTGTGCTTACCGGCTTGCAACCCGGGTAAAAACGCGTATGTTTTTAAATGAGTATTAATATCATAACGAAATACCTCACTCATTAAGGAGCACATCATGGCACTAACGGGTAAAGTGATTCCGGTTACCGGCGCTGCGCAGGGGATTGGTCGTGGTATCGCATTACGGTTAGCCAAAGAAGGGGCGGATATCGCGCTGGTGGATCTGAAAGAAGAAGGGCTGGCGAAAGTCAAAAAAGAAGTGGAAGCCCTGGGCCGTAAAGCGGCAACATTCACCGCGGATATCAGTCAGCGCGATCAGGTTTTTGCGGTTGTTGATAAAGCAGAAAAAGCGCTGGGCGGTTTTGATGTTATGGTCAATAACGCCGGTATCGCACAGGTTAAAGCGATTGAAGATGTTCTGCCGGAGGATATGGATCGTATTTTCCGTATTAACGTCGACGGCACCATGTGGGGAATTCAGGCCGCAGCAGCCAAATTCAAAGCTCGCGGACAGAAAGGGAAAATCATTAACGCCTCATCCATTGCCGGGCATGATGGTTTTGCCTTACTCGGCGTCTATTCCGCCACTAAATTTGCGGTCCGAGCACTGACACAGGCTGCGGCCAAAGAGTTCGCCAGCAGCGGCATCACCGTTAACGCTTACTGTCCGGGTATCGTCGGTACAGATATGTGGGTGGAAATTGATGAGCGTTTCTCTGAAATCACCGGTGCGCCGAAAGGGGAAACCTACAAAAAATATGTCGACGGTATTGCGCTGGGCCGCGCTCAGACACCGGATGACGTGGCAGCACTGGTTTCCTTCCTGGCAAGCGATGACTCGGATTACATCACCGGTCAGGCGATTCTGACCGACGGTGGTATCGTTTACCGTTAAATTATTGTGTTTATATTCACAGACATCCGCCGCATGCTGAATGCGGCGGATTTTTTTATGTATACTGAACCGCAGGATAACGCTGCGGGTAACAGGCATGAAATACGATCTGAATGACTTCTATTATTTTGTGAAAGTGGTGGAATACGGCGGATTTTCGCCGGCAGGAGAAGCACTGGGCATTCCGAAATCCCGGCTCAGCAGGCGTATTGCTGACCTGGAACAGAAACTGAATATCTCACTGATCTACCGCTCTACCCGGCAGTTTCATGTCACTGAGGTCGGGCAGGCTTTCTACCAGCAGTGTAAAAACGTGATTGATGAGGCGGAAATTGCCGAAGAGATTATCTGCTCGGTACAGGGACATCCGCGCGGCAGCGTGAAGTTTTCCTGTCCGGTTGCTCTGTTACAGGCCTATCTTCAGGATCTGCTGACCGATTTTATGGTGAAATATCCGGATATTGATGTGCAGATCCTGGCGGTTAACCGTCCGGTGGATGTGATCAGCGAAGGGTTTGATCTTGCACTGCGGGTGCGTTCTCTTCCGCTGGATGATTCCGGACTGACCATGAAAGTCCTCGGATATTCACGCCGTGTGCTGGTCGCCTCGCCGCTGTTATTTGCCGGAAAAGCGGCACCGCAGCATCCGGATGATCTGACAGAATTCCCGATCCTCGCCAACAGCGAACAAAAACAAAACTACACGCTGACACTGACCGGTGAAGACGGCAGCAGCATCACCAAACACCTCACGGCACGCCTCGCCACAACGGATGTCATGACACTGCATCGTGCGGCATGCAAAGGGCTGGGCATTGCCCGGCTGCCGGAAGGTGTGGCGCTTAACGATTTGAATGCCGGGCGGCTTGTCCGTGTTCTGCCGGGCTGGCAGTTCCCGGAAGATGTGATCCATGCGGTTTTTCCGTCCCGCAAAGGGTTATTACCTGCTGTGCAGGCGCTGCTGAATTATCTGGCGGAGCATGTTCCGAAGACGGCGGCGTTTTCGGGGGCGGGGTAAGTTATCCTGCTGATTAACAGCAATAAAAAAGCCACATAAAAATGTGGCTTTCTGAATCAGGTTTTTACAACTTTTCTGTTGGGGAATGTCGCTGCCATTCTCCGGGTGATTATTTTGCTCTTACAGACCGGACCATCACCAAAGGTGCCTGCGCGAACCCGCATTCCTGACGAAATGCTTCATATTTACTGAGCCGGGGGCGTATGCCGGCTCCCGCAGAAATGACTCTCTGACCCGCTTACTGTAGCGTACTTTTTTTCATGCAGCCAATATTTAAATGACAATCATATTGAGCGGAACTGAAAACAATGAGGCAAATAATCATTCTATTCGCCTCAGTTAGTGAGTAGAATATCAGTATTATTCTACTCATCGGAGGCAGTATGTGGATATGGGAACATCATAGCTGGCCCGGATTTACGTATGATTTGCAGCAGTTACTACCGCTGCTGCGGGAAGCTGCATTTCTTCAGGGTGATTTATACGGCAGCAATAAAGCGCTTGACCTTGCTGAAGATAAGACACTGGATACGCTTCTGGCAAATATTATCTACTCAAGTGATATTGAGGGAGAAAAACCGGATGCCCGTTCTGTCAGATCATCACTGGCGAATCACCTTGGTATTTCTGAGGAGGTCTCTTATCCGGCGGACAAACGTACGGAAGGTCTGGTGGAGTCAGCTCTGGATGCAATCAATAATCCAGGTGAACCGCTTTCTGCGGCTCGTCTTCTGAAATGGCATACCTGGTTATTCCCTGAAAATGACAACCTTTTTAGCCGGACAACCGGAGGGTGTTTCCGTTCCGGAGCCGTTCAGGTGGTATCCGGCAGGCTGGATAAACCGGTCATTCATTTTGAGGCCCCTCCGGCGGATCGGGTGGATGCAGAAATAAACACATTTATCGCCTGGTTTAATGAAAGCAGAGATAACGCCGGTATTGACCCCGTTTTACGGGCAGGTATTGCCCATTTGTGGTTTCTGACCATTCATCCTTTTGAAGACGGGAATGGCCGGATTGGACGTCTTATTATGGATCTGGCACTGGCTCAGGCAGAAAACAGCACTGTGCGGTTGTATGCAATGTCGCAGACCATTAATGAGCATCGTAAAGAGTATTATAATGTGCTGGAACAGACACAGCGGCAGGGGACGGATATTACGCCGTGGCTGAGTTGGTTTGTGAAAATGCTGGTGGTATCTGTTGGCACAACACTGGCACAGATCCGGAGGACACTGGAAAAAACCAGATACTGGCACCGGTTTGATCAGAACCGGCTGAAACCGGAGCAGGCCAAAGTACTGAACCTGATGCTGGACGGTGATTTTACTGACGGTATTAATAACCGGCAGTATATGTCAGTAGCAAAAGTCAGTCGCGCCAGTGCAACACGGCATCTGGCTGATTTGGTTGAGTCCGGTTATCTGACGGAAAGTGAAAGCGGCGGGCGCAGCAGCCGCTATTGTCTGAATAAAGGATAATAAGAGGATGAGGCAAATAACCACGCTATTCGCCTCATTTTGTGAGGCAAATAACGGTCTTATTTGCCTCATCGGTATTATTCAGCAGGGATCTGTCCGAAACGACCGCTGTTGAAATCCTCAATCGCTTCACGGATTTCCTGCTCGCTGTTCATCACAAACGGGCCGTAACCGACAACCGGCTCATCAATCGGCTCGCCGCTGAGGAACAGGACAACCGCATCTTCGGTTGCTTCCAGCAGAATGGTGCTGTCAGTGCCGTCCAGAATCATCAGTTCGCCGGTGTGCAGCGGTGCGCGGCTGTCGACATAAATGCTGCCGTGCAGGACAATCAGCCCGGCGTTGCGGCTGGATTTTGCCGCCAGTCCGGTGACTTTTCCCGCTTTCAGGCGCAGATCCCACACATCCATTTCGGTAAACGTCCGGGCCGGGCCGCGTGCCCCAGCATATTCCCCGGCAATCACCCGCAGTGTTCCGGCGTCATTCGGCAGTGTCACTGCCGGAATGGTGCTGTTTTCCAGTAACTGATAACCCGGCGCGGCGGATTTTGCGGAAGCAGGCAGATTTACCCACAACTGCACCATATCCAGTGTGCCGCCCTCCTGCATAAAGCGGTCAGAATGGTATTCCTGATGCAGAATACCGGATGCCGCAGTCATCCACTGCACATCCCCTTTGCCGATAACACCGCCCTGACCGGTGGAGTCGTGATGCGCCACCTCGCCGTCATAGACGATAGTTACCGTTTCAAAGCCGCGGTGCGGGTGTTCACCAACCCCACGGTTAGCGCCTGATGATGCCGGGAAATCCGCTGGTCCGGCGCGGTCGAGCAGGATAAACGGGTTGAGATGTTTGCCGTGATTACTGTAGGAAAACATCTGGCTGACCGGGAATCCGTCGCCGACCCAATGGCCTTTTGGTGCACGGTAGGTGCCGATAATGTTTCTCATGATGTCTCTCCTGATAATTATGTATGAATTGATAATAAGGGTGCGAATCACCAGGGAGTAGTCATGAAAACAGGTTTCACTGTTGCAGAAACAGAACAGTTTTATGATACCCGGATTATCCTGTTTTCAGAACAGTGTTTATCAATATCCGCTCTACCGGCAGGGAAAGGAACATCGTATTGTTAGCGGCATCGGGGCCGCAGAAAGAGGGGCGGCGACTGTCAGAATATTAATCAGGAAAGAAAGAATGAAAAAGATCGGCTTAACGCTGTTTGCTTCGCTGTTTTTATGGAATACCGCACAGGCGGATGACTATAAATTAGATCCGGGTCATACCAAAGCGGTGTTCTATATTGATCATTTTAATACCTCTACCAACAGCGGCGGTTTTTATAATATTACCGGTGATATGGCCTATTCACCGGAGAAACAAACCGGGCATGTTCAGGTCACTATTCCGGTGAAAACCCTGAATACCGGGATTGACGGATTTAATCAGCATATGCTGAGTGCAGATATTCTTGATGCGGAAAAATATCCGGAGATTAAATTTGATTCATCAAAATGGCATTTTTCCGGAAATAAACTGATTTCGGTGGATGGTAATTTAACGATCAAAGGAAAAACACATCCGGTGCAGTTACAGGTAACGAAATTCGGCTGTTATTTCAGTCCGGTATTTAAAGCAGATGTCTGCGGCGGTGATTTTGAAACCACGATTGATCGTACTCAGTGGGGCGTTGATTTTCTCGCTGATGCCGGTATTCCGGCGAATATGTCACTGAAAATTCAGGCTGAAGCAATTAAACAGTAAATGTATACCGGAACAGGAATCATATTATGAAAAGATCAAAAGCAGGTGTATTTGCCGTTGCGGCATTGGGGCTGGCAATGACACTGAGTACCGCGTACGCGGCAGAGTATAAAGCCAGTACCAAAGAAGGGCCGGTGAAAATTGTTAACCTGAATGACCTGGAATCACAGGTGAAAGCCAATATGGATAAAGGGGCATTCGGTTATATCCGCGGTGGTGCGGAAGATGAAAAAAATATGCGTGATAATACCGCCAGTTTTGATCGCAAATATATTATGCCGCGCGTGATGCAGGGAATTGAATTAAAGGATATCGACCTCTCAACGTCATTCCTGGGCATACCTCTGGCAACGCCTGTCATTCAGGCACCGATGGCGGCACAGGGGCTGGCACACCGTGACGGGGAAATTGCCACGGCAAAAGGTATGGCAAAAGCAGGTTCTGTTTTTTCTCTCAGCACCTACGGAAATAAAACCATTGAGGAAGTGGCGGCGGTATCTGACGGACATCCGTTCTTCTTCCAGCTCTATATGAGCAAAAATAATGCGTTTAATGAATTCACCCTGAAACGGGCGAAAGAAAGTGGTGCCAAAGCGATTATTCTGACCGTGGATTCTCCGGTCGGCGGCTGGCGTGAGGATGATTTACGCAACAATTTCCGGTTCCCGTTAGGATTTGCCAACCTTGAATTGTTTGCCGCACAGAACAATGACGGCTCTAAAACCGGGAAAGGCGCGGGGATCAGCGAGATCTACGCTCAGGCCAAACAGGCATTTACTCCGGATGATATTCAGTATGTGAAAAAATTATCCGGTCTGCCGGTCATTGTGAAAGGTATTCAGTCACCGGAAGATGCTGACCGCGTCATTGAGGCGGGTGCGGATGCCATCTGGGTATCAAACCACGGCGGTCGTCAGCTGGACAGCGGACCGGCCTCTTTTGATGTGCTGCCTTCCATTGCAAAAGTGGTGAACAAACGTGTACCAATCGTGTTTGACAGTGGTGTACGCCGTGGTTCGCACGTCTTTAAAGCGCTGGCAAGCGGTGCGGATGTGGTTGCTGTCGGCCGTCCGGTTCTGTATGGCCTGAATCTGGGCGGGGCGGAAGGGGTAAATTCTGTTATTCAGCAACTGAATAAAGAATTACGTATCAATATGATGCTGGGCGGTGCCAAAGATATTAATGCCGTCAAACAGACCAGACTGTACAGCGATCGCGATTTTCAGTAATTCCTGCTTTGTCAGCAATCTCACACTGCCGCTCAGCGGCAGTGTTTTTGCAGTGATTCCCGGCACCATTGTGCCAGCCGGGCGATGGCATCCTCCACTTCCTTATCACAACCAAACCCGGCATTGAGCCGGAAACAGCGGTCATAGCGGTTGTCGGTGGCAAAAATATGTCCCGGTGCAATCCCGATCCCTTCCGCGCGTGCGTTGAGAAACAGTTCCCGCACATTCAGACTGCCTTCCGGCATGGTAACCCATAATACATAACCGCCCTCCGGTTCGGTCACGGTGGTGCCCGGCGGAAATTCCCGCAGTACGGCACAGCGGATATTGTGTACCTGCTCCGCCAGTTCACGGCGTAATCTGCGCAGGTGGGCGTCATAACCGCCGTTGCTCAGCAGTTCACTGATGGCGGCCTGCGGCAGTACCTGTGACCCCATGGATGAGGTGTATTTCAGTGAGGTGATTTTACGCATGTAATGCTGGCTGTGAACCCAGCCGATACGCACGCCGGGCGCGATGGTTTTGGAAAATCCGCTGCACAGAATGACATTATGGCTGAATGCCCGCATCGGGAACGGGCGCTGCCCGCCGAATGCTGCATCGCCGAAGGTATCATCCTCAATTATGATGACGCCGTTTTCATCGGCCTGACGGGTGATTTCCGCTTTGACTTCATCGGGGATCGTTTTACCCAGCGGGTTATTGACATTGGCGAGTGTCACAAAGGCCTTTACTGCTTTGCGGCGGAACAGGGCAGTGAGTTTATCGCAATCCACATATCCGTCTTCACAGGCATCCACTTCGGTCAGCCGCAGATTGAGGTTTCGCAGCATCTGTAACAGCACAAAGTAACAGGGAGATTCCACCGCCACCGCATCCCCGGGGCTGAGGGTGGCACGCAGCGCCAGTGATAACGCTTCAATACAGCCGTTAGTGATCAGCAGCGTTTCCGGAGTGATATGACAGCCATAGCTGACCGCCCGGCGGGCGACTTCCTCTTTCAGCGGGGCATAGCCGGTGCCTTTGACCGAATCCCCCAGCAGGAACGGTTTGCTGTAACTGAGCTGACGCATGATAAGACTCAGTTTTCTGACCGGATAAAGTTCCCGGCGGCCGTTCGCCAGATCCAGCCGGACACGGCACTCTTCGCCGACCATCGACATATGCAGTTCTGTCTGTTCATCCAGCGGGGCAAAATCAGCGGTGAGCGTCTCTGTGCTGCGGTTTTCCGCCGCAGCCGGCTGTACCGGTGCGACAAAAAAGCCGGATTTCGGCCGCGCCACCGCAACATGTTCATCTTCCAGCGTGCGCAGCACTTTCAGTGCGGTGGTCAGGCTGACATTGTACTGCGCCGCCAGAATGCGCACGGACGGCAAACGGCTGTCCGGCGGTAAAACTCCCTCGCGGACAGCCTGTTTTATCTGATCGGCCATCTGCCGGTAGCGCGGAAGCGGTGCCATCTGTTCTGCCTCATTCTTACGGGTTCTGTGTGTTTCTGTAAGAGTACGTTGAGAGTAAATTATGACGCAAGGATTTCTCCGGCTGACTGTGAGGTTTATATGACAACATTTGACAAAATCACCCGTTTACTCGATTCCCGCGGGGTGTCCTTTGAGGTGATCGAACATCCGGCGGAAGGCCGTTCTGACGCGATAAGTAAAATCCGGGGGAATAAACTGAGCCAGGCGGCGAAAGCCATGGTGTTGCAGGTCACCGGCAGCACACCGGAAATCCGCTATGTACTGGCGATTGTGCCGGGCGACTGCAAAGTTAATTTTAAACATATTGCGAAGCTGGCGGGCGGAAAAAAAAGCCTCGTTTGCCGCGCCGGAAACAGCACAGGCACTGACCGGCTGCCCGATGGGAGCGGTTCCGCCGTTCAGCTTTAATGATGAGCTGACGCTGTATGTTGACAAGCGCCTGACCGGTGCCGGACGGGTATTTTTTAATGCCGGTGAGCTGGTGAGATCCCTGTCTTTGGCAGCGGATGACTATTTCAGTGTGATCGGTCATGATCGCATCGCGGATATTGCGGTTCCCCCCGCAGCGTAATAACAACTATAACGGAGAATAACGATGGAATATTGTGTTGCTGAACTGACGGATATGGATCAGGTAAAAGCCTTATTAAAACGATATCATCTGACCACCATCAGTGAAGAAGACAAGCCGGACGGCTTTGTCACCACACAGATGAGTGATGAGCAGATGATTGATCTGATAGAGAATGAGCAGGGATTATTTGTCGCGAAACAGGACGGAAAGGTTGTGGCATTTGTGATGGCGGCATCCTGGCAATACTGGTCACCGTGGCCGCTGTTTGCTCATATGATTGATAAACTGGGGGATTATACCTTTGCCGGTCAGACGCTGACGACGGAGAATTCCTATCAGTACGGTCCGGTCTGTATTGATGCATCACTGCGCGGGCAGGGTGTGCTGGAAGGGCTGTTTGCGTTTGCGCTGGAAAAAATGTCGCAGCGGTTTGATATCCTGGTTACCTTTATCAACAAGGTTAATCCGCGCTCTTATGCTGCGCACACTCGTAAGCTCGGGCTGACCGTACTGGATGAGTTCGGATTCAATAATAACCATTATTACTGGCTGGTCTGCGAAACCCGCTGAACCGTCTGATATAAAGAAAACCCGCCGCAGCCGCTGAATTATCAGGGCTGAGGCGGGTTTTTCAGTGATGATTACACTAATTCTTTCACGTCGAAGTTAACTTCACCGCTTAAATCCGCATCATAATCCACGCCGTCCAGACCAAAGCCGAATAAACGGAGGAACTCCGCTTTATAGCCCTGATAGTCGGTTAAATCATTGATGTTATCATCTGTCAGTTGCTGCCAGATTTCACGGCAGGTGTTCTGAACATCATCGCGTAATTCCCAGTCATCCAGGCGCAGACGCTGTTTTTCGTCCGTTTCCGGCGCAGAGCCGTTAAACAGTTTGGTGGCAAATAAGCGCTGAGTCTGTTCAATACAGCCTTCGTGAATGCCTTTCTCTTTCATGATCTTAAACACGATAGAAATATATAACGGCATAACAGGAATGGCGGAAGAGGCCTGAGTAACGACGGATTTCAGTACAGCAACATACGCCGCGCCGCCTTTGGCCTGCAGTTTCTGATTAATCGCTGCTGCTGCGCGATCCAAATCTTCTTTCGCTTTACCTAACGTACCGTGCCAGTAAATCGGCCAGGTTAAATCAGTACCGATATAGGAGTAGGCAACAGACTGTGCATTATCCGCCAGAACACCGGCTTCCTCTAATGCGTTCATCCACAGTTCCCAGTCCTGACCACCCATCACTTTGACGGTATCGGCGATTTCCTGCTCATTGGCCGGTTCAACAACGGCTTCGATCAGTACGTCTTTGTTGGTATCCAGCGCGACAGATTTGTACGGTTCGCCGATAGGCTTCAGGGCTGAACGGACAATTTCACCGGTTTCCGGCATTTTACGGACCGGCGATGCCAGAGAGTAAACAACCAGATCGATCAGTCCCAGATCCTGTTTAATCAGATCAATAACGGTCTGACGGCATTCATCAGAGAAGGCATCCCCGTTGATGCTTTTTGCATACAGGCCTTCTTCTTTGGCGGCTTTATCAAAAGCCGCTGCGTTGTACCAGCCGGCAGAACCGGTTTTGCTTTCGCTGCCCGACTTTTCGAAAAATACACCGATAGTCGCCGCACCGCTGCCGAAAGCGGCATTAATACGGGAAGCCAGACCGTAACCGGTGGATGCACCAATCACCAGAACCTTTTTAGGGCCGTTTTTCAGTTCGCCGCAGGATTTCACACGGGCGATTTGCTCACGAACATGGGCTTCACAGCCCGCCGGGTGAGCGGTAGTGCAGATAAAACCACGAATTTTAGGTTTGATAATCATAGTTATTTTTTCTTGGTAGCCAACAATCAGGGGCTAATATACCCGATCTTCTTCATTTACTTAAGACAATGCAGCGATAAACCCGCAAAGCAGACCAGTTAATGACGGCGCAGTTACCCTGAATAAGGTGTGTTTCAGTCTTTTTACGGATGACACTCTTTTTTGCCGGATAGCCTCCGCTATTTCCGTTATGATAGCCGTCATTAAAACGGATAACCCGTCAGCGGAGTCACTGTGGCATTTGAAATTTTCCGGAATATCCTGCATTACGGCTGCCATTTTCTGGTGCCGGTTCTGTTTGCCCGGCTGTTCTGGCGTCAGCACTGGAAAGCAGCGTCAATTATTATGATTGCCACCATGGTGATCGATGCGGATCACCTGCTGGCGGATCCGGTATTTGATCCGGACAGATGCAGTGTCGGTTTTCATCCGCTGCATACCGTGTGGGCTGCGGCGGTTTATCTTGTTTTGCTGCTGATCCCGTCATGGAAAGTGCGGGCAGTGGCGGTCGGTTGTCTGTTCCATCTGTTTACCGACGGTATTGATTGTTATATGGGCAGCCTGAAACAGAGTACGGAATATGCGGTGGAGCAGGTATTAAAAAACCCGCCGGAGGCGGGTTTTGATATTGCTGACAAAGCAGGATAAAACGTGGTTTTTCCTGCTTTGTGTTATCAGCCGAAAATCAATAAATTGATTTTCCTGGTTTATTTTTACAACCTCTGCCGGTCGCCGCCAACCCCTGCGGGTTTGTCAACGGCCTGAAAACCCGCCGGAGGCGGGTTTTTGTACGTCAGAGACAATCAGAACGGCGTTTTCAGTGCCGGAACAGAGAATTCTGCTGCCGGCATGCTGATTGACGGGGCTTTGACATCAACAGTGGGTGCTGATGTTCCCGGAACGGAGAACCCCACTTCCGGCGCGGATATTGACGGCGCCTCAATCTCTGCGGATGGCATGGCCGATTCTGCCGCGGAGATGATCTTGTCTTTCACAGATGGCGTACGGCTGCTTTCAGTTTTTGGCCGTGCGGACGGTACTTTTCCGTTGCGCTCTGAAGAAACCAGCGGACCCGGCTGTCCCTGAGGCGCTGTTTGTCCGCTCTGACCACCGGTTACCGGTTGTGCGTCCGGTCTGCGCATCTGACCGTTATCCGGCCGGAATAATTCCGGACCTGTCTCCTGATTCACCATCGTGCCGTCAGACGGTGCACCGGAAACCATTCCCGGGTCACTATTGTGCTGCTGCCGTTGTGCGACACTTTCACGGCTCAGCAGTTTACCCCGGTTTTCAGTGCTGTCGTTTTCTGTTACCAGCGTATCACCATCTTTGACGGCAAAAGATTTCCCCCGGTAAGGCAGCAGAAGATATGGCTTGCAGGCACTGGTATTGCAGCCGCGGTAGCGCACCATGCCATCAATACTCAGTGTGATAATCCCGCCGCCGTTAAGCAGGTAATCCCAGGTTTTGCCGTTAATGACTACTGTACCGCTCATATTACACGGCGTCTGGCTGTATTCGCCGTAAGGCAGCGCCGTGTAGGGTTTACTCATGGAAATTAATTTCCGGACTTGTTCATCCTTCAGTGTCCATTTATCACAGGCGCCCAGTAATACACCGTCAGAGGAGGGATAAATTATTTTTTCACCGGTATCGACATCATAGTTTTTCTGACTGCAACCTGAACTTATTAAGACAGTAGCAATAATAAATAATGGAATAGGTAATGATTTTAAATATTTCATCGTATTAATGATATCCGTGTATTCAGCCCGGTATATGACCGTTAATTCCCGGACGGGTGCCGATACTGATAAATGAGTAATAAAATATCGTGATGATTTTCAGATTGTTAAATAGTAGCGGCTTACGATGTCTGAATCTATCAGTGTTATCCGAAGCGTGACGGGGATATAAATAAAAAGCCCGGCAAAGGTAAGCCGGGCAGGAATATGAACATATAATGTTTATTCTGACAAACTGTCTTTCATTACTTTTTGGAACGTTTCCCATCCGCAATAGCCGTTTTTATCAACCGGACAGTTTTTCAGTTCCAGTGTGACTTTTTGCGGTGGTGTTTTTAAGGACAGATAACTGTTATTCCGCAGTTGATCAGAGGACTGATAAATATAGTCAATCTTCACATAGGATTTATTATCCGCTTTATTTGTCCAGCGCTGGAATACTAATTTGCCGCCGATTGGCGTATGTTCATATTGTTCCGGTAACTGATACGGTTTAAATTCCAGTGCGGAAAGCAGCGAGGCAATATTGGAGTCATGCCCGGCCAGGAAGGTAAACTTCGCTTCACTGCCCGGCGCAGCGGCGGCAAAGTGCTGATTAATGTAGTTCAGCAGCGGATGTGCGACATTTTTTGCAATGATACGCGGGGTAAACAGGGATTCCTGGTAGCCGTTTTTCAGCGTATTAAGGACAGTCCACTGCGCTGGTGTGGTGACTTCGCCCCAGGCGACCTGGTCTGCCGGGAAACCTTCATAATATTGCAGGTCGATGGCATCCACGGCGGAGTTAGCCATTTTCAGCGGCCCTTTCACGCCCGGCTCTTTACCGGCTTCAATAATAAAGCTGTTTTTGCCGTCTGCCAGCGAACAGAGTTTATTGGTTTTGCACTGTTCCGAGTCTTTGATATTCAGCACGTTATTCAGTGCCTGATAGCCCGGCGTCAGATCCAGCCCTTTATAATGACTCTCCATGGCGGCGAGAGCGGCCTGTTTGAACTCTGCGCTGTCATTGGTAATGATCGGGTTGAACACCGGGTCCATGGTGCCGATTTCCGGCTGGTGATTGACGGTGATTGTACAGCCCGGGAACGCACCGGCGGTAAAGAACTGCGCGGTGGCGATAGTGCGCTGAAGACTGTTGGCATACACATTCAGCTCTTTTTCACCGGTCGGGCACAGAGTATCCGGCAGCAGTTTGTTCTCATCCAGCCACTCGCGGAAATAGTGTCCCATATAGACTTCCAGCGCGCCGCCTTTGGTGGTCAGATAACCACTCTGCGCATCCCACGCCGGCCAGGTTTTATCGGTGATTTCGGTCAGAATACCGGTGTTGACAATCGGGGTACGCAGGTTGTGGCGGCTCATCACCAGAACCTGTTCCAGTGTCATATCAGCGGCGGATGTATCAGCAAAAGCGGGAAGGGCGGGAGTCAGTAATGCAGCTGCAAGTGAAAGTGTCAGTAAATTTTTTTTCATCCGGAACACTCCTGTTGTCATTATTTTCGGACAGGTATTAATGACTGAAGCGATTCATATTTACCGGGAGCAAACTCCCAAAACAGTGATCAGCACCGGAAATAGCGTTTAAGTAAAGGCGCGGTGAAATTTTTCTTCAGATAAAAGCCGCGCGGCAGTGTTTGTATCGGCTGTCCGTGCGGACCGATAGCTTCTGTGAGTGCCCGGCTGTTGGCCGCTTTCGGGCGGATCTGCATGACCTGGCCGTGACGGGCGGTGATCTGCTCCACTTTTCCCAGCACAATCATATCCATCAGTTCTTCCCAGTCGGCACGCAGCAGGCGCTCTTCCTCATCAGACGGCGACCACAGCAGCGGTGAGCCGATACGGCGCTCTGCCAGCGGGATGTGACGCGCACCTTCCACCGGCACCCACAACACGCGGGAGAGTTTATGACGCACATGACACTCGGCCCAGGTTACGCCGCTGTTGCCGGTCAGCGGTGCCACGCAGACAAAGGTGGTTTCCAGCGGCACACCGGATTCATCCACAGGAATGGTTTTCAGCTCGACGCCCAGGTGAGCGAAATCCTGCTCGGCCTTGCTGCCTGCTTCCGCGCCCAGCCAGTATTCCAGCAGCATTCCGACCCAGCCTTTATCGCGGCGCAGATCCGGCGGTACCGGTATACCGGCGCAGCCGGCCAGCTCACCGAAAGTAGCACCGGCAAGGGATTGCGCGCGGCTGAGCAGTTCTGACTCACTGGCCGGGGGCTGCGGGGACGGAAAAAGAGGTGTCATGTTATATGCTTAAAAGTTGAACAGTAATATCCGGTAAAATAATACATAGGCATGAATGAAAAATAAATATTATCTAATTTATTGATATATAGCTATTAATTTTCGTCGCAGGAATAACCCCGCCGGGTTGTGCACCTGCATCCTCAGACAATGAACAGGATCTTACACTGAGTTATCCACAGCTTTATGGGATAAGTGGAAAATGACCTCACTACTGGTTTGATTTACAGGCTTGACTTCCGCTTGTTTTCGCGTGTCAGCAGGGGTTTTGCTCACGGATGAGCCACAATCTGTGGATAACCCCGGGTGTGGTCATTTTTTGTTCTGTGTAAGTCTGCGGAAAAAAATACCGGTGAATTTTTCAGACGATTCTCTTTTTTTATTTCTGCATCGAAATGATTTATCAGGGTTTATTTAACGGTTGTGATTTTATCAACAGTGGTCTGTTAAAAACTATACCCCCATTACCCTTGCGTTTTTCACAACTATATCCACAGAAAACGTGAATAAAAGCCGGTTTTTTATCAGAGGGTGTTTATAACTTTGCCTTTTTCTGTGAATTAACTTTCCGGAGGGGTAAACCAGGCGGATTTAAAGTCGAACCAGCCGAAGGTATTCATTTTGACTCCCCGCATACTGCGTTGTCCCTGCAATTCAAGCCAGTGATGGAACAACGGGAACAACATCTGCTGATCAATGATGTGTTCACACCATGCCGCCAGTGACAGTGAGCGCTGCCGCCATTGCTTCAGCGGCGTGTGCAGATCATCCCCCAGACAGCGGCGCAGCAGCGGCAGCTCATGCAAGGTGGCAAAGACTGAAAACTCCAGCGGCTTATAAAAGTTGGCGGTGGCCAGCCAGAAATCACTGTCACAATCACCGTTAAACCAGGTATCGTAATCAGTGATATTAATCGTCAGCTTCACACCCTGTTCCGCCAGCAACTGCTGCAATAATTTGCCGATGGCATGGTATTCGTGGTGATCCTGATAATACGTCAGAGTCAGTTCTGTCAGATCTGCCGGTTTTTCGCAGGGCGGGATAAGCTTACTGTGATGCCAGCGCAGCAGAAGCCCGTAAGCGGGCCACCAGTGGCGCTGATAGAGGGGCTCGCAGTGATACAGCAGATTGACCGGTGTCATCAGGCTGTTGAGCCAGTGGCGGATATCTTCCCGTTCCCCTTTTGCCGAACGCACGTCGTGCAGCAGAAAATAGCAGCCTTCCTCCATCCGGCTGTCGAGTGAATCCCGCTCCGGGCCGTCAGCACCGATATGCAGTGTGGTGCAGACCATTTTTTCTTCCAGTTCCGGCACCACCAGCACAGAGACTTCATCCAGCAGGGCGCGGAAGCCGTAATAGTGATCAAAGGCGCGGATAGTCAGTTTGCGGTCATTATTACAGACGACCTGATACGGGCCGGTACCGACCGGATGGCGGGCGAAATCCGGCAGTTCCTGCCACTCATGGGGCAGAATCGCGGCGTGCGGGCTGCCGGTCAGTACCGGAAACCAGCTGTCAGCCTCACTCAGTGTGATATCAATAATATAAGGCATATCCGAGCGGACAGTGCGGATATGACTGAACAGCGGATGTGTGTCGCGCAGCCGTTCAAAAGAGGAAATGATATCCACCATCTGCAATTCACGGCCGTGATGGAAAAAAATCGCCGGACGCAGCCAGAAACGCCACTGTTTTTCACCGGTCTGCTGCCAGTGGTGTGCCAGCGCCGGAACCGCTTCCCCGTTTTCCTCATTTATCGCGGTCAGTCCGTTAAAAATCTGACTCAGCAGATGAACTTCTGAACGGCGCAGCGGTGAGCCGGGCAGCAGATTATAAAAGGGACGGTAATAGACAATGCGCAGCAGACTTTTTCCCTGCCGGAAGCTGCGCTCAAGCTGAGACAGCACCATCTGGCGCATCGCATCCTTATCATTGACCATCGCCACCAGTTTTTCGATATTATCCTGCTCAATCAGCAGTTCGGCGCGGGCGTGCTGTAAATCCCGGCCACTTTGCAGAAAACTGAGCCGTGAGCGCTTACCCCGTCCGGTTTCCGCCTGCCAGCTGAGCCAGCCTGCGGTCTGCATGCTGTTGAGCAGAGAACGGACATGGCGGCGGGAGCAGTGCAGGATATCGGCGATCTCCTGAAGCGTGGTATCGGTTTCCTGACCCTGATGATGCTGCCACAGGCGGATAAACTGGTGCTGGAGGCGTGGTGTGCTCATAAAAGAGGAACTCCGGTCAATTTTCTGTCCATTTTTATTTCCGTATATTACGTCCATACTCAGTGACATTAAAGCAGCTCATGATGTCAGTGTGATACCTGACTCACTCCCGATTCTTGAGTAATGGTGACTGTTACCGCCAGCCGCAAGGCTGGTTTTTTTCTGTCTGACGTTCAGGAAAAATGAGGCGGGGAGGGAAACGGGGAAAAAGCTGCCATCACAAAAGGGGTGATGGCAGGGGTTCAATGGTGGAAATGAATCCGGTTATCAGTTCATAAATGCAGGTTGTTGTGCTTCAAAGCGGGAAATCATATCGTCGTGCTGTAACGTGAGGCCGATACTGTCGAGGCCGTTCATCATGCAGTGACGGCGGAAAGTATCAACGCTGAACGGATATTCCAGCTCACCGGCGATCACTTTCTGGTTCTCCAGATCGACAATAATCTGCGCACCTTCTGTTTTCTGCACCCAGCTAAAGAGCGCATCAATCGCGTCTTCGGGTAATTTCACCGGCAATAACTGATTGTTGAATGAGTTGCCGTAAAAGATATCGGCAAAGCTCGGCGCTATCACCACTCTGAATCCGTAATCCGTTAAGGCCCACGGCGCATGCTCACGGGAGGAGCCGCAGCCGAAATTTTCCCGTGCCAGCAGAATCGATGCACCCTGATAGCGCGGGGCGTTGAGGACAAAATCCGGGTTCGGTACCTGTCCGTCATCATCGAGAAAACGCCAGTCGTTGAATAAATGCTGCCCGAAGCCGGTGCGGGTGACTTTCTGCAAAAACTGTTTCGGGATAATGGCATCGGTATCCACATTGGCGGCATCCAGTGGTGCGGCAATCCCCTGATGTACAATAAATTTTTCCATGATCATCTCCCTCAGCGCATCTCAATGGTTCGGATATCGGCGAAACTGCCGGTGACAGCGGCCGCAGCGGCCATGGCCGGGCTGACCAGGTGAGTACGCCCGCCGCGTCCCTGACGCCCTTCAAAGTTCCGGTTGCTGGTGGAGGCGCAGCGCTCTCCCGGTGCCAGACGGTCATTGTTCATCGCCAGACACATGGAGCAGCCCGGCAAACGCCATTCAAACCCGGCCTCAGTGAAAATCTTATCCAGACCTTCCGCTTCTGCCTGTGATTTCACCGGCCCGGAGCCGGGAACCACTATCGCCTGCACACCCGGCGCTACTTTGCGGCCTTTGGCAACTGCTGCTGCCGCACGTAAATCTTCGATCCGTGAGTTCGTACAGGAGCCGATAAATACCTTGTCGATTTTCACATCGGTTAATTTGGCGCCCGGCGTTAAATCCATATACGCCAGTGCTTTTTCTGCCGAGGCTCTCTCCACCGGGTCGGTAAAGCTGTCCGGTGCGGGAATAGCGCGGCTGATATCAATCACCTGACCGGGATTGGTTCCCCAGGTGACCTGCGGGGCGATATCCGCAGCATTGATAATAATTTCTGCGTCATATTTCGCATCCGGATCACTTTTCAGTGTCTGCCAGTAAGCGACAGCGGCATCCCAGTCCGCACCCTGCGGGGAGAACTGGCGGCCTTTCAGATAATCAAAGGTGGTCTGATCCGGGGCAATCATCCCGCCTTTGGCACCCATTTCGATAGCCATATTACAAACGGTCATCCGGCCCTCCATGGAGAGCGCTTCAATGGCGTCACCGCAGAATTCCGCGATATACCCGGTGCCGCCCGCGCTGCCGGTGTGGCCGATAATCGCCAGCACAATATCTTTGGCGGTGATACCGGGAGCGACTTTGCCGCGCACTTCAATTTTCAGGGGTTTGGCGCGGGCCTGTTTCAGTGTCTGGGTGGCTAACACATGCTCTACCTCAGAGGTGCCGATACCAAAAGCCAGCGAGCCGAATGCACCGTGGGTGGCGGTGTGGGAGTCACCGCAGACAATCGTCATGCCCGGCAGAGTGATGCCCTGTTCCGGTCCCATCACATGTACGATGCCCTGATACGGATGGTTCAGATCATAGAGGCGGACACCAAAAGCCTCACAGTTTTTGATCAGTTCCTGCATCTGATTACGGGCCATTTCGCCGCAGGCATTAATATCTTTGGTCTGTGTGGAGACGTTGTGATCCATGGTGGCAAAGGTTTTCTCCGGGCGGCGGACCGGGCGGTTTTTTGCCCGTAATCCGTCAAATGCCTGCGGTGACGTCACTTCATGCACCAGGTGGCGGTCGATATACAGGATCGGCGTTTCGTTTGCTTCTTCGCGAACCACATGGGCATCATATAATTTCTGATATAAAGTTTTTCCTGTGCTCATCTTAAGCCCCTTCTGTAATCAAACGCGCGATAATGTCGCCCATTTCGTCCGTGGTCACACTCTTGCCGCTTCCGGCCACGTCGCGGGTGCGGTGTCCGGCATTCAGCGCCTGGTTTACCGCGTTTTCAATGCTGTCCGCTGCTGCATCCTGTCCGCAGCTGAAGCGCAGCATCATGGCGGCGGATAAAATCTGTGCCACAGGGTTGGCAATATTTTGTCCGGCGATATCCGGCGCAGAACCGCCGGCCGGCTCATACAGACCGAATTTTTTCTCATTCAGGCTGGCGGACGGCAACATACCCATGGAGCCGGTGATCATCGCGCATTCGTCGGAGATAATGTCGCCGAACAGGTTGGAGCAGAGGATCACATCAAACTGCGACGGATCTTTGACCATCTGCATGGCGGCGTTATCGATATACATGTGTGACAGCGTGACATCCGGATATTCTTTGGCGATTTCAGTGACCACTTCGCGCCATAATACGGAGCTTTGCAGCACATTGGCCTTATCAATCGATGTCACCTGACCGCGGCGTTTTTGTGCGGAGGCAAAGGCGATACGGGCGATGCGCTCAATTTCATAGCGGTGATACACCTCGGTATCATAAGCACGCTCATATTTTCCTTCGCCTTCACGGCCTTTCGGCTGTCCGAAGTAGATACCGCCGGTCAGTTCGCGGACACACAGAATGTCGAATCCGCGGGCGGCGATATCACTGCGCAGCGGGCAGAACGCTTCCAGTGCCGGATAGAGTCTGGCCGGGCGCAGGTTGCTGAATAATTTGAAATGTGCACGCAGCGGGAGCAGGGCACCGCGCTCCGGCTGTGAGTCCGGCGGCAGTTTTTCCCATTTCGGACCGCCGACAGAGCCGAACAGCACCGCATCCGCCTGCTCACAGCCTTTCAGTGTGGCGGGCGGCAGCGGGTGACCGTGGTTGTCGATGGCAATACCGCCGACATCATATTCACTGGTGGTGATGGTCAGGTTAAAGCGGCTGCGCACGGCATCCAGCACTTTATAAGCCTGTGCCATAATTTCAGGGCCGATTCCGTCGCCCGGTAAAACTGCAATATGAAATTGTTCCGACATAATTACACCGCTTCCTTTGTCTCTGTATTGTTGTTATGAGTATCGTTATGAGTGTCGTTGTGCATGTTGTTGTCTGACTGTATCCGCCGTTTTTCTTCTTTTACCTGTCCGGCACGCCAGATACTGTTAACAGCGTGGATCATGGCCTGAGCGGAGGATTCGACAATATCGGTTGCCAGTCCCATGCCGTGGAATTTGCGGCCTTCGTACTCCACCACGATATTCACCTGACCCAGCGCATCCGTTCCCTGACCTTTGGCAGTCAGCTGATAGGCGGCAAGGGTCAGCGGATACCCCGCGATACGGCGGATAGCTTCATACGCCGCATCCACCGGGCCGTTCCCCTGGGCGGATTCTGAAATGATCTCATCCCCGGCCTGCATTCTGACGGTTGCTGACGCTTTGACACCGGTACCGGACTGGGTGTTGAGGAATGCCAGTGAGAAGTGTTCCGGCTCCTGATGCTGCTGTTTCATAAACACCAGCGCTTCCAGATCGTAATCAAAAACCTGACCTTTTTTATCGGCCAGTTGCAGGAAGTCGGCGTATAACTCATCCAGGTTATAATCGTCTTCCTGATAGCCCATTTCCGCCATCCGGTGTTTCACTGCCGCACGGCCGGAGCGGGAGGTCAGGTTGATTAAGTTATCTTTCAGGCCGATGCTGTCCGGTGTCATGATTTCGTAGGTTTCGCGGTTTTTGATCACACCGTCCTGGTGAATACCGGAGGAGTGAGAGAACGCATTACTGCCGACCACGGCTTTGTTCGGCGGTACCGGCGTGTTGCATAACTGGCTGACCAACTGGCTGGTACGGTAAATCTCTTTGTGATTGATCCCGGTACGTACGCCCAGCATTTTTTCCCGCACTTTAATCGCCATAATGACTTCTTCCAGCGCACAGTTTCCGGCGCGCTCACCTAATCCGTTGATGGTACCTTCAATCTGGCGGGCACCCGCCTGTACGGCAGTGATAGAGTTGGCAACGGACATGCCCAGGTCGTCATGGCAGTGGACGGAAATGATGGTTTTGTCGATATTCGGCACGCGGTTGAACAATTCACTGATAATGCCGCCGAACTGGTACGGCGTGGTGTAACCGACGGTATCAGGAATATTGACAGTTGTGGCACCGGCGTTAATCGCAGCTTCGACAATACGGCATAAGTCATCAATATCGGTACGCCCGGCGTCTTCGCAGGAGAACTCGACGTCATCGGTAAAGCGGCGGGCATGTTTAATCGAGCCGACCGCCATATCGATGATGTCAGCAAAGGTCTTGCGCAGTTTGGTTTTGACGTGAATACCGGAGGTCGCGAGCACCATATGCAACCTGAACGCTTCCGCGACTTTCAGGGATTCGGCAGCCGCGTCGATATCACCGATCACACAACGGGATAAGGCAGCGATACGGCTGTTTTTGATTTCGCGGGCGATGGTCTGCACCGACTGAAAATCACCGGGAGAGGAGACAGGGAAACCGGCCTCGATAATATCAACCCCCATGCGTTCGAGCTGGAAAGCAATCTGTAATTTCTCTTTGACGCTGAGACTGGCCTGTAATGCCTGCTCGCCGTCACGCAGTGTGGTATCAAAAATGATGACGTTATCGCTCATGTTGTGATCCTCTCGGTTATTTCTTGTTCTGTTTTCCGGTTTGCAGGTATAAAAAAACCCGCGACATTGCGCGGGTTTTTCAGGTCTCAGGGAGAAAGTTATCAGGAACTTCCGGCCACGAGCCCGCCACGCGCAGTTAAGGCGATAATTAGCAGGCTGTTTAGGCGGAAAGTGAAAGACATAGTAATAACCTTCTCAGTAAATTCAGTGGCACGGAACACAAGGTTTATCCGTGGCGATGTATTATTGATACTGAATATAAAAAGCGCTGTCAACTCTCCTGTTTCGCCGGAGATACTGATCAACGGAGAAAAAAAGCACCAAAAGCAGATAAAGTGACTAATTTATAAAAATTAATCAGCGTTTTCATCTATAAGTCAGCTAAATGATTGGGCTAATATTTTTACAGAATTTTTTTGCGGATAATCTGAATCGGTTGAGTCGGCAGGGAATACGGTGTCCGGCGGTCAGGTTACCGCCGGTGACAGGTGAGATATTCATTGAACAGTTTATTTTTTCGGTTACGTCAGTAAAAGAAATCAGATTTTTTCTGCTGATAAAAGATAATTTTATTATGAATAAACACAATCTTTGTTTTATTATCTCATTGCATGGAAACTAAATGAATAAAGCAGTGTTGATGTATTAGTTACATGAATAAATAACTGACTTTAAATATTTAAATAGTATGCATTGTGATGATGATGCGCACCCGCGTGTTCAGAACCATACAAGGAAGAGACTCAATTATTAATTGGATAATCAATTGAGATAATAGATTTCAATTTTGTATTTATCTGCTGTTTCAATATGGCGGCGGATAGCTTATTGAAGTCATTATAATCATTTATTGGAGTTTAAGATGACTGAATACACCTCAGTGGCAGAAGTAAAAAAAGAATCCGGTGAAACACAGCTGCGCAATGTGGATCTTAATCTGCTGACGGTTTTTGATGCGGTTATGCAGATGCAGAACGTCACCCGGGCTGCTGAACTTTTAGGTATGTCGCAACCGGCTGTCAGTAATGCGGTGTCACGGCTTAAGGTTATGTTTAATGATGAATTATTTGTTCGTTTTGGCCGCGGGATTCAGCCGACTGCGCGCGCCAAACAGCTGTTCGGTCCGGTCAGACAGGCATTGCAGTTGGTACATAACGAACTGCCGGGTTCCGGTTTTGAACCGGGCAGCAGTGAGCGGGTATTTAACCTGGCCATTTCCAGCCCGCTGGATATCCGGCTGACAGATAAAATAATCGAACAGGTTAAACTTCACAGTGAAAATATCGATGTTAATATTCAGTCTTATATGAATTCACACATCGAGCATAACCTGAAATATCAGGAAACAGATTTTGCTATCAGTTATAATCGTTTCGATAAGCCTGATTACAGTCATCACTTATTATTTAATGATCAGTTATCATTGGTTGCTGCCCGTAACCATCCCCGCATACAATATACCGTTACCGAGAAACAGATATTCACCGAGCAGCATGCGGTGGTATCCCTCGATTTAATTGATTCATTCAGTTCACCGTATTATGAAAATAATGAATTACTCCGGGCTATTGTTTATCAGGGAACCAATTTAGTCAGTGTACTGAATATTGTGTCTAAAACGGAATTGGTAGCGATCGCGCCGAAGTGGCTGATCCAGCTCTATTCACATGTCCTGCCGATTCAGGAGGTGCAGCTGCCGTGGGATAAAGTCAGCCGTCCGGCGTTTCTGATCTGGCATGAGGCCTGTACCCGCGATAAAGGTCATCAGTGGATGAAAGCACTGCTGACGCAATTTACACATCATATCTAATCAGTCATTTAATTCATTTCTCTCTCCGGCAGGCAAATACGCCTGCCGGGGCTTTTTTGTGATCCCGCCTTTGCAAAGATAACTAAATTTGCTTTTGTTCCCGGAGACAACAGGCTACACTTGCGGAAAAATTTAAGCGTACAACTGTAAGCTGAAAATCATTACATAACGTGAAACCGTACAGTCTGACGGCTCAGTAAAGGAAACGCGTGTGACAACAACAAATTTGCATCACTATCATTTAGTGACGCGGCTGCAACAGCAAAAACAGCGCCGGGGTGACAAAACCGCACTGCGACAGTGGTGTGAACAGGGTCAGCATATTGATTTTACCTGGCAGCAGGCCGGGACGTTCAGTGAAAATCTGGCGGAAGCCCTGCTGGCGGAAGGGGTTGAGGTTCAGGAAAATGTCGCCATTTTCTCGCACAACAGCGCCCTGTGGACATTAACTGATCTGGCGATTCTTCAGTGCCGCGCCATTGTGGTTCCGCTCTATGCGACCAGCAGTGATGATCAGGCGGCCTATATTCTCAATGACGCGCAGGTGCGTATCCTGTTTGTGGACGGTCAGAAACAGGCGGAAATTGCACTGTCACTGCTCTCTCTCTGCCCGTCTCTGCAGAAAATCATCATCATGAACCCGGAAAATACGGCGATCCCGTCTCATCCGGCGGTTTGTACACTGCGCCAGTTTATGAACGGGCACGACGGCAGTTACGCCGGAGAGTTGGCGCAGCGCATCGCGGATTGCTCTCTTGATGATCTTTTCACTCTGATTTACACCTCCGGAACCACCGGTGAACCGAAAGGCGTGATGCTGGATTACCGCAATATGGCTGCCCAGCTGTATTTGCATGATGAGCGGCTGACGCTGACCGAAGATGATGTCTCTCTCTGCTTCCTGCCGCTGACACACGTTTTTGAGCGCGCGTGGAGTTTCTATGTGATGCATACCGGCGCACTGAATGTCTATCTCAGTGATACCAATCTGGTGCGCAAAGCGATGGTATCGGTAAAACCGACCGTGATGTGTGCGGTGCCGCGTTTCTATGAGAAAGTGTTCAGCGGTATTTACGAAAAAGTGGCACAGGCGCCGTGGTATAAGCGTGCGTTATTTCACTGGGCGGTGCGTACCGGTAAAAAAACACTGGATGCACAGCAGCGCGGTGAAAAGCTGTCATGGCTGGCTGCGCGCTGTGATCAGTTTGCTCAGAAAAAAGTGCTCGGCAAACTGCGTGATGTCCTCGGCGGCAATGTCCGTTTCTTACCGGCAGCGGGTGCGCGGCTGGATGATGAAATTATCCGCTTTTTCCTCGCTGTCGGTATTAATATCAAATACGGCTACGGCATGACAGAAACCTGTGCGACGGTATCCTGCTGGGAAAACAGCGGCTATCAGCTCGGCTCTATCGGTGTGCCGCTGCCGGATGTGGAAGTACGTATCGGTGAGGAAAATGAGATCCAGGTACGCGGGCCGGTAGTGATGCGCGGCTATTACAATAAGCCGGAAGAGACCCGTCAGGCGTTTACTGATGATGGCTGGCTGCGGACCGGTGATGCCGGTGCACTGGATGAGAAAGGCAATCTGTTTATCACGGAACGCCTGAAAGATCTGATGAAAACCTCTAACGGCAAATATATTGCGCCGCAGATGCTGGAAGGGACGCTGGGACAGGATCGCTTTATCGAGCATATTGCGGTGGTGGCGGATGCGCGTAAGTTTGTCTCCGCACTGATTGTGCCGTGCTTTGACACTCTGGAGGAGCATGCCCGGGCGCTGAATCTGAAATACCATGACCGGATGGAATTGCTGAAAAACAGCCAGATTGTGGCGCTGTTTGAAAGCCGTCTGAAAGAGTTGCAGAAAAATATCGCTGCATTCCATCAGGTTAAGCGTTTCACACTGTTACCGCAGAATTTCTCCATGGAACTTGGTGAACTGACGCCGACGCTGAAATTGCGCCGTAAAGTGATCGCCCAGCGCTATCAGCGTGAAATTGAATCGATGTATACGGAATAATTTACTCTGCGGCACTGCCGGTTTTCTGTGCAGTGCCGTTTTTATATCCCGCCGGTTTTTCCCCCTCTCTCAGTGAACTCTGCTTTGTGATTTCCTGCCACAGGCATGATCGTCTGCGGATCATGACATTTCCTTTATTCCTGTGGTTTTCCGCTTTTTGCTCCCGAAAAACGCATTTGCCAGCGCTGTCATTTTATCGTTATGTTAATCCTCAGATAACTAAAAACAGACAAACACATCACTTGCAGTTACAACCCGTAATCACGGGCAGGAGAGCATTTATGGAGAGGTTGACTGGAGCGGAAATGATTGTGCGCTCCCTGATTGATGAGGGCGTGTCACACGTATTCGGCTATCCGGGCGGAGCGGTTCTGGATATTTATGATGCACTGCATACCGTGGGTGGTATCGGGCATATTCTGGTGCGTCACGAGCAGGCGGCCGTGCATATGGCGGACGGCTATGCCCGCGCGACCGGAAAAACCGGCGTGGTGCTGGTCACATCCGGTCCCGGGGCGACCAACGCTATTACCGGCATTGCCACCGCCTATATGGATTCTGTGCCGCTGGTGGTGCTCTCCGGCCAGGTGGCGAGCGCGCTGATCGGTAACGATGCTTTCCAGGAAGTGGATATGGTGGGGATCTCCCGCCCGGTCGTGAAACACAGTTACCTGGTGCATGATGTCGCGGATATTCCCGCCACCATCAAAAAAGCTTTTTATCTGGCGCAAACCGGCCGCCCCGGTCCGGTGGTGATTGATTTCCCCAAAGATATTGTCCAGCAGCAGCATGAATACAGCTACCCGTCACGGGTCAGCCTGCGCTCCTATAACCCGACCGGTGCCGGTCACAAAGGGCAGATCAAACGTGCGCTTATCACGCTGATGCAGGCGAAGCGCCCGGTCATGTATATCGGCGGCGGAGCCATCAGTGCCGGATGCAGCCCGGAGATTTTCACCCTTGCGGATAAACTGCGTTTGCCGGTGGCACTCTCCCTGATGGGACTCGGCGCGTTTCCGGGAACTCATCCGCAGTGTGTCGGTATGCTGGGTATGCACGGGACGTATGAAGCGAACAATACCATGCACCACAGTGATGTGATTTTTGCCGTCGGTGTCCGCTTTGATGACCGGACCACCAATAACCTGGCGAAATACTGCCCGCAGGCAACGGTTATTCATATCGATGTCGATCCGGCGTCTATCTCCAAAACCGTGGCGGCGGATATTCCGATAGTCGGCGATGCAAAACTGTGTCTCGCGCAGATGCTGTTACAGCTTGAATCCCTGACCGATGAACAGGACCCGGATGCGCTGTGTGACTGGTGGCGCCGTATTGATCAGTGGAAAGCGAAACAATGTCTGACGATCGATGAGAGCGGGGAAAAAATCAAACCGCAGACCGTGATCCGCACCTTATGGGAGCTGACAGAAGGAAAGGCGTATGTGACGTCTGACGTCGGTCAGCACCAGATGTTTGCCGCGCTCTATTACCCGTTTGATGAACCGCGCCGCTGGATCAACTCCGGCGGACTCGGCACGATGGGCTTCGGCCTGCCGGCGGCACTGGGCGTCCGGCTGGCAAAACCGGATGATATGGTGGTGTGTGTCACCGGGGACGGCAGTATTCAGATGAATATTCAGGAGCTGTCCACCACATTACAGTTCGGGCTGCCGGTGCTGGTGCTCAATCTGAACAACCGTTTCCTCGGTATGGTCAAGCAGTGGCAGGATATGGTCTATCACGGCCGTCACTCCCACTCCTATATGGAATCGCTGCCTGATTTTGTCCGCCTGGCAGAGGCTTACGGGCATGTTGGTATCAGTATCAGTGATAAAGCCACGCTGCGTGAACAGCTTGCGGAAGCTCTGCGTATTGTCCGTGAAGAGAAGCGGCTGGTGTTCGCCGATGTGATGGTGGATGAAAAAGAGCATGTTTATCCGATGCAGATCCGCAATGGCGGGATGGATGAAATGTGGTTAAGCAAAACGGAGAGGACCTGATCATGCGCCGGATTCTGTCAATCTTATTAGAAAACGAAACAGGGGCGTTATCCCGTGTGGCAGGGCTTTTTTCCCAGCGCGGGTATAATATCGAAAGTATCACCGCTGCCCCGACGGATGACCCGTCACTGTTCCGCCTGACCATCCAGACCAAAGGGGATGCGCGGGTGCTGGAGCAGATTGAAAAGCAGCTTAATAAGCTGGTGGATGTGTTCCGTGTCACAGAACTGACCGCTGCCTCCCACATTGAGCGCGAGGTGATGCTGGTCAAATTACAGGCCAGCGGCTACGGGCGGGATGAGGTCAAACGCAGTACGGATATCTTCCGCGGGCAGATTGTCGATGTGACGGCGACGCTCTACACCGTACAGCTGACCGGCACCACTGAAAAGCTGGATGCCTTTCTGGATGCGGTGCGCGGCTTTGCTGAAATCGTTGAGATTGCCCGCTCCGGCATCGTCGGGATGTCGCGCGGTGAAAAAATAATGCGGTGAAATATTTGCGGTGAAAGGGTAAACTGATCACTCTTCTTATTGGCCCGTTGTTCGGGCCGTTTCCTGATTTGTAAGGGGTTAACGTGAAACTGGATGAAATCGCCCGCCTTGCCGGTGTGTCGCGCACGACGGCCAGTTATGTCATCAACGGAAAAGCAAAACAATATCGTGTGAGTGACAAAACTGTCGAAAAAGTGATGGCGGTGGTTCGTGAACATAATTACCATCCGAATGCGGTAGCCGCCGGTCTGCGTGCAGGCCGTACCCGCTCTATCGGACTGGTGATCCCGGATTTGGAGAACACCAGCTATACCCGCATCGCAAATTATCTGGAGCGCCAGGCGCGCAGCCGTGGTTATCAGTTGCTGATCGCCTGCTCTGAAGACCAGCCTGACAACGAAATCCGTTGTGTGGAACACCTGTTACAGCGTCAGGTGGATGCGATTATCGTTTCCACCGCACTGCCGCCGGAGCATCCGTTCTATCAGCGCTGGGCAAACCGCTCGCTGCCGATTGTCGCGCTTGACCGCGCACTGGAAAATGAGCACTTTATCAGTGTGGTCGGGGATGACTTTGAGGACGCCAAAATGCTGGCATCCGAATTGCGTCAGTTCCCGGCAGAATCGGTGGTTTATCTCGGCGCGTTACCGGAACTTTCCGTCAGTTTCCTGCGTGAGCAGGGATTCCGCGAAGCCTGGGAAGGGGATGCACGTAACGTGAATTTCCTGTATGCCGACAGCTATGAGCGTGACGCCGCCGCGAAAGCGTTTGACAGCTGGCTGGAAAACAACCCGATGCCGGACGCACTGTTCACCACATCATTCGCGCTGTTACAGGGTGTGATGGATGCCACACTGGCCCGCAGCGGCCGTCTGCCGGGACAACTGGTGATCGCGACCTTCGGTGATCATGAACTGCTGGATTTCCTGGAGTGTCCGGTTCTGTCCGTTGCGCAGCGTCATCGTGACATCGCGGAGCGTGTACTGGAGCTGGTGCTGGCAAGTCTGGATGAAAAACAGAAACCGGCAGCGGGTATTACCCGGATCCGCCGTGATCTGTGCCGCCGCGGAAGTCTGAGCCGCCGGTAATATTCAGACCGTAAAGTTATTATTTTTTCTGATACCTGTACGGAAACGTATAGGTATTTTTATTTATATCCGCCGAAAACAGATGAAAAACCCTTTTTGAGAGGAATCCTAAGATTTTTTTTCAATTTTGCTGATTGACAGAAATTGACAATTTTCACAGAACCCCTTTTTCCCCCGGCAAATACACTTATTGTGGTTATGGGTATATAGCGAAAATTATCTTCCGTTCCATTTTGCAATAGTTATCTTATTGATATGATGAATTTTATATTTTCAAATATCAGATAATCACGCACTGTAACAGAAAGTAACAGCACAGATAACTGAAATAAAAATTCCGGGGGGGTTACCCTGGTGGTCAATTTTTATCCTGAAAGTGAGGGGTACCTCGCAAAAATGCATCTTTCTTTCGTCAGATTCGGTATAATTTGCCCCGGTTAACCGAGTGCGTATTATGTGAATTTTTTTCTGATTTGAATCAGTGTGTTACCTCACTTCTGTTCCCTGAAGCAAAAAATCCCATATTTTCTCACCCCTTTATTCCCCGATAACGGAAACGGAACCTTGTCAGCTCTGGCTTGACAAGCTTTTCGTACCATTCGTAAACTCTGTTGGTGGGGAATTGTGGGTGAAAGTGGTAGTTCGGGGTAAAACTGAGCGGAGAAACGTATGTTTCGCGGGGCAACACTGGTTAATCTTGACAGCAAAGGGCGCATAACCGTACCGGCACGGTACCGGTCGCTGCTTGCTGAAAAGTCGGAAGGTCAGATGGTCTGTACTATCGATCTCCACCAGCCGTGTCTGCTGCTTTACACCTTACCGGAATGGGAACTGATCGAACTGAAGCTGGCACAATTGTCCACCATGGACCCGACAGAACGCCGTGTTCAGCGTCTGCTGCTGGGTCATGCCACTGAATGTCAGATGGACAGTGCGGGACGTCTTTTGTTAGCCGGTACACTGCGCACACATGCGCGGTTAACCAAAGAAGTCATGCTGGTCGGGCAGTTCAACAAGTTTGAGCTGTGGGACGAACAGACGTGGTATCAGCAGGTACAGGATGATATTGCTGCCGGGCAGACGGCATCCGGACCTTTATCCGCCCGGTTACAGGATTTATCACTTTAAATGGCAGAGAGTCAGTTTCAGCATACCAGTGTTTTACTGGATGAGGCCGTTAACGGATTGCAGATCCGTGAAGACGGTATTTATATCGACGGCACATTCGGCCGCGGCGGGCATTCCCGTCTGATTTTATCAAAACTCGGGGCACAGGGGCGTCTGATCGCTATTGACCGGGACCCGCAGGCAATTGCCGCAGCGGCACAGATTGACGACCCGCGTTTTTCCATTATTCACGGTCCGTTTTCCGGTATCGCCGGTTATGTGAATGAGCTGGGGCTGGGCGGACAGATTGACGGTGTTCTGCTCGATCTGGGCGTGTCTTCCCCGCAGCTGGACGATGCGGAGCGCGGATTCTCCTTTATGCGTGACGGGCCGCTGGATATGCGTATGGACCCGACGCGGGGAATTTCCGCCGCACAGTGGCTGACCGAAGCCAAAGAAGAAGATATTGCGTGGGTACTGAAAAACTTCGGCGAAGAGCGTTTTTCAAAACGGATCGCCCGCGCCATCGTTGAACGGAACAAGACAGAAGAGCCGCTGACACGGACAAAACAGCTGGCAGAACTGATTGCCGCGGTGTCACCGGTGAAAGAAAAGCACAAGCATCCGGCGACCCGCAGCTTCCAGGCAATCCGCATCTATGTGAACAGTGAACTGGATGAAATCCGCCAGGCACTGACCGGCGCACTGAGCATTCTGGCACCGGGCGGACGTTTATCCGTGATCAGCTTCCACTCACTGGAAGACCGGATTGTAAAACAGTTTATGCGCAACGAAAGCCGCGGACCGCAGGTCCCGCACGGATTACCGCTGACGGAAGAGCAACTGAAAGCGCACGGCACACCGGCACTGAAACTGGCGGGAAAAATGAAACCGTCGGAACAGGAAATCAGTGTTAACCCGCGTGCCCGCAGCTCTGTACTGCGCTTTGCGGAGAAAGCATGACCACAGAACGGCACAATTTAGCTCGCGTTATTTGTCGTGACCTGCTGCGCCACGGATTTATCCCTGCGATTTTATTTATCGCGGTGATCGTCAGCGCAATTTTTGTGGTTATCACGGCACATAAAACACGTCTGCTGACCGCAGAGCGGGAACATCTTGTGCTGGAGCGTAACTCGCTGGATATCGAATGGCGTAACCTGATTCTGGAAGAGAACGCCCTGGGGGATCACAGCCGTGTCGAGCGCCTGTCCGTTGAGCGTCTCAGTATGCAGCATGTGGACCCGGCAAACGAAAAAATTGTCGTAACGAAATGACGAAGGCATGAAAAACAAAAAATCAGCAGGCAAAACGCAGGGCGGAGCCCGTATCAAACGTCCGGAAGAAAAAGCCAGTTTTATCAGCTGGCGTTTTGCGTTGTTATGCGGCGGTATCGGGATTGCCCTCGCCGCACTGCTGATCCGGGTGGCGTATTTACAGATTATCAACCCGGATATGCTGGTGAAAGAAGGTGACATGCGTTCGCTGCGTGTCCAGGAGATCCCGACCGCACGCGGCATGATCAGCGACCGTATGGGGCGGCCTCTGGCAGTCAGTGTGCCGGTGAATGCGGTCTGGGCAGACCCGAAAGAGTTAGCTGACAAAGGCGGGGTAGGGGATGACACCCGCTGGCGTGCACTGTCCGAAGCGCTGAATATTCCGCTCGACCAGGTGAAAAGCAAAGTCACGGCAAACCCGAAAGGCCGCTTTGTTTACCTGGCGCGCCAGGTCAACCCGACCATCGGCGATTACGTGAAAAAACTGAATCTGCCGGGAATTTATTTACAGGCAGAATCAAAACGCTATTACCCGTCCGGTTCAGTCACCGCACACATTATCGGTGTTACCAACATTGATGATGAGGGGATTGAAGGGGTCGAAAAAAGCTTTGACCGCTGGCTGACCGGGGTTCCGGGACAGCGGACAGTCCGGAAAGACCGCGGCGGCCGTGTTATTGAAGACACCATCGCCCGTGAAAGTCAGGCCGGACACAACCTGACACTCAGTATTGATGAACGTTTACAGGCGCTGGTATACCGCGAAATCAGCAGTGCGGTGGCACTGAACAAAGCGGAATCCGGCACAGCGATTCTGGTGGATGTGAATACCGGGGAAATTCTGGCGATGGCGAACAGCCCGTCCTATAACCCCAACAACCTCCAGGGAACGCCGAAAGATGCCATGCGTAACCGTGCTATCACCGATATTTTTGAACCGGGCTCGACGGTAAAACCTCTGGTGGTGATGAGTGCGCTGCACAATAACATCATCAAACCGAACAGCGTGGTGAATACTTATCCGTACCGGATCAGTGGTCATGAAATCAAAGACGTAGGCCGTTATGCCGAACTGACCATCACCGGTATTTTACAGAAATCGAGTAACGTAGGGGTTTCAAGACTTGCGTTAGCGATGCCCGCTCAGGAACTCGTGGACGTCTATTCGCGTTTCGGGCTGGGAAAACCGACCAATCTGGGGCTGGTCGGGGAAAGCAGTGGCATATATCCAAGTAAAAAAACACGGTGGTCTGAACTTGAAAGGGCCACCTTTTCTTTCGGCTACGGGCTGATGGTAACACCGTTACAGTTAGCGCGGGCCTATGCAACAATCGGCAGTTTCGGGATCTACCGCCCGCTGTCCATCACGAAAGTGGACCCGCCTGTACCGGGTACCCGTGTCTTCCCTGAGCCGGTGATGAAAACCGTGGTTCAGATGATGGAAAGTGTTGCGTTACCGGGCGGCGGCGGAACGCGCGCTGCGATCAAAGGGTATCGTGTGGCGATTAAAACCGGGACCGCGAAAAAAGTGGGCGATGACGGAAAGTACGTGAACCGCTATATCGCCTACACCGCCGGGGTTGCACCGGCAAGCCGTCCGCGTTTTGCTCTGGTTGTGATTATCAACGACCCGCAGGGCGGCAAGTATTACGGGGGTGCGATCTCCGCACCGGTATTCGGTGCCATCATGGGCGGTGTTCTGCGGACAATGAACGTGGAACCGGATGCGCTGACACCGGAAGAACAAACCAATGAAGTGGTTACTAATAAACCAAAAGAGGGTACAAGTGGCAGATCGTAATTTGCGCGATTTACTCGCGCCGCTCGGTGTTGATGCACCGGCTAAGGCGTTACGTGATATGACCCTGGACAGCCGCAAAGCGGCTGCCGGTGATCTGTTCCTGGCGGTAAAAGGCCACCAGTCTGACGGGCGTCACTACATTCCTCAGGCCATCGCTCAGGGCGTGGCTGCCGTGGTGGCGGAAGCGGATGGTGCGGCGGAAGACGGCAGTGTGCAGGTACTGCATGGCGTACCGGTGGTTTACCTCAGCCATCTGAATGAAAAATTATCCCGCCTGGCCGGTGAGTTCTATCATCATCCGGCGGAGCGTCTGAAACTGATCGGTGTTACCGGGACTAACGGTAAAACCACCACCACTCAGCTGCTGGCGCAGTGGACACAGGCGATGGGTGAAACCAGCGCTGTGATGGGAACGGTCGGTAACGGGCTGCTCGGTCATGTGATCCAGACAGAAAACACTACCGGCTCTGCGGTGGATATCCAGCTCGAACTGGACAAACTGGCGAAAAAAGGTGCCACCGTGGCGGCGATGGAAGTCTCCTCTCACGGACTGGTGCAAAGCCGTGTGGCGGCACTGCCGTTCCGTGCTGCCGTCTTTACCAACTTAAGCCGTGACCATCTCGATTACCACGGTGATATGGCCAATTATGAAGCCGCCAAATGGCTGTTGTTCTCAACCCATCACAGCGAACAAAAAATTATTAATGCGGATGATGAGACCGGGCTGAAATGGCTGGCAAGACTGCCGGAAGCGGTAGCCGTCACAATGGAAGATAACCTGCCCGCCAACTGGCAGGGACGTTTCCTGAAAGCCGTTTCTGTGAATTATCACGACAGCGGTGCCCACATCGCCTTTACCTCAAGCTGGGGTGACGGTGAACTGGACAGCCCGCTGATGGGCGCCTTTAACGTCAGCAATCTGCTGGTGGCCGCGGCAACACTGCTGGCCCTGGGTTATGACCTGAACGCCCTGCTGAACAGCGCAGCGGCGTTAACCCCGGTCTGCGGCCGGATGGAAGTGTTCACGGCGGATAACCGTCCGACCGTTGTGGTGGATTACGCCCACACCCCGGATGCACTGGAAAAAGCCCTGAGTGCAGCGCGTCTGCATACCAAAGGCAAGCTGTGGTGTGTCTTCGGCTGCGGCGGTGACCGCGATAAAGGCAAACGTCCGCTGATGGGGGCAATCGCTGAGCAGGAGTCCGATGTGGTGGTGATCACGGACGACAATCCGCGCAGCGAAGAGCCGCAGGCTATCATCAATGACATTATGGCCGGACTGGTTGATACCTCCCGCGCACTGCCGATCCCGGGACGTGCGGAAGCCGTGACATTTGCGGTGATGCAGGCAAAACCGGACGACGTGGTGCTGGTGGCAGGAAAAGGACATGAGGATTATCAGCTGGTCGGCAGCCGCCGTCTGGATTACTCCGACCGTCTGACCGTCGCCCGCCTGCTGGGAGTGATGGCATGATCCCGTTCTCCCTTGCTGATATCGCACAACTGACCGCCGGGGAGCTTATCCTCAGCGGCCACGCGTCATCAGAAATGATTGAGAGCATTACCACTGACAGCCGCACTATCGGTGAACGTGCGCTGTTTATCGCTCTGGCCGGTGAACGTTTTGATGCTCATGATTTTATTGCGGATGTAGCCGCGAAAGGCGTTGCCGCCGTCCTGGTCAACCGCCGGATGGACGTGAACTGCCCGCAGATTATCGTTAAAGATACCCGCCTGGCGCTGGGTGCGGTGGCAAAAGGCAACCGTGACCGCAGCGGGGCAAAAGTCGTCGCGCTGACCGGGTCTTCCGGCAAAACGTCTGTCAAAGAGATGACGGCTGCCATTTTACAGCAGGCAGGCGAAACGCTGTTTACCGCCGGTAACTTTAACAATGATATCGGTGTACCGCTGACACTGCTGCGTCTGACAGAAAAACATCAGTTTGCGGTGATTGAACTGGGTGCCAATCACACCGGTGAAATAGCCTATACCGCGGCGATGACACATCCGCAGACTGTACTGGTAAATAACCTGTTTGCCGCCCATATCGGTGAATTTGGTTCCGCAGAGGCCATCGCACAGGCGAAAGGGGAAATTTTCACCGGCCTGACGGACGAAGGCACCGCCATTATTAATCTCGAAAGCAATGATATCACTCACTGGCAGACTCATCTGACCCCGCGCCAGACCCGCTGGAGTTTCTCTGTTGATCCGCATCCGCAGGCTGATTTTTACGCCACCGGTGTGGTGATGAATCCGCTGACCACCGATTTTACCCTGCACACACCGGCAGGCAGCACCGCTGTCACTCTGCCGCAGCCGGGGCGTCACAATATTGCCAACGCACTTGCGGCGGCGGCACTGGCACTTTCTGCCGGGGCGACACTGGCGGATATCCGCAGTGGTCTGGCGCAGACCCGTGCGGTTCCCGGCCGCTTATATCCGGTTGAGATAGCTCCCGGTAAGCTGGTGATTGACGATACTTATAATGCAAATGACGGCTCGATGATTGCAGCAATCCGTGTGCTGGCACAGTTGCCGGGATACCGTGTGCTGGTTGCCGGGGATATCGGCGAGCAGGGCGGTTATGCCGAAGAGAGTCACCGCAGAGTCGGGCAGGCGGCCCGTGATGCCGGGCTGGATGCGGTATTTACCGCCGGTCAGCTCAGTCATTTTATCAGTGATGAGTGCCAGGGACGCCATTTCGCTGATAAAACAACCCTCATTGCTGCGCTGGCACCTCTGGTGGCACAGCATTCATCAATTTCAATATTAGTTAAAGGTTCACGCAGCTCCGCAATGGAAGAAGTTGTGCACGCCTTGCAGGAGAATGTCCCATGCTGATTTGGCTGGCTGAGTATCTGGTGCAGTTTCACACTGCGTTTAACGTCTTCTCTTATCTGACGTTCCGCGCCATCGTCGGCCTGCTGACCTCGCTGATTATCGCATTATGGATGGGGCCGCATGTGATTGCGTATCTTCAGAAAATGCAGATTGGCCAGGTTGTCCGCAGCGAGGGGCCGGAATCGCACTTCAGCAAGCGCGGTACCCCGACCATGGGCGGCATGATGATCCTGTTTTCCATCGCCATTTCTGTTCTGCTGTGGGCGCGTCTGGATAACCCGTATGTCTGGTGTGTGCTGCTGGTGCTGATCGGCTACGGTATTGTCGGGTTTATTGATGACTACCGCAAAGTCGTGCGTAAAGACACCAAAGGGCTGATAGCCCGCTGGAAATATTTCTGGCAGTCCGTACTGGCGCTGACCGTGGCGTTCAGCATGTATGCCATCGGCAAAGACACCCCGGCGACACAGCTGGTGGTGCCGTTCTTTAAAGATGTGATGCCGCAGCTGGGTGTGCTCTATATCCTGCTGGCGTATTTCGTCATTGTCGGTACCAGTAACGCGGTAAACCTGACAGACGGCCTCGATGGCCTCGCGATTATGCCGACCGTCTTTGTGGCCGCCGGTTTTGCGCTGGTAGCCTGGGCGACCGGTAACGTGAATTTCGCGCATTATCTGCATATCCCGTATCTGCCGTATGCCGGTGAACTGGTGATTGTCTGTACCGCGATTGTCGGTGCAGGGCTGGGGTTCCTGTGGTTTAACACCTATCCGGCACAGGTCTTTATGGGCGATGTCGGCTCGCTGGCACTCGGCGGCGCGCTGGGTACGATTGCTGTTCTGCTGCGCCAGGAATTCCTGCTGCTGATTATGGGCGGTGTGTTCGTGGTGGAAACTCTGTCGGTGATTTTACAGGTCGGCTCCTTCAAATTACGCGGTCAGCGTATTTTCCGGATGGCACCTATTCATCACCATTATGAATTAAAAGGCTGGCCTGAGCCGCGGGTGATTGTCCGCTTCTGGATTATCTCTCTGATGTTAGTGCTGATCGGTCTGGCGACACTCAAGGTACGTTAATCATGACGAATTATCAGGGGAAAGACATTGTGATTGTCGGGCTCGGTTTAACCGGGCTTTCCTGTGTGGACTTTTTTCTGTCACGCGGTGTTACACCGAAAGTGATGGATACCCGCACCTCCCCGCCCGGCATCGATAAGCTGCCGGACAGCGTTCAGCGTCACTGCGGCGGGTTTGAAACGCAGTGGCTGCTGGATGCAGACCTGATTATCGCAAGTCCCGGTGTGGCCGTCAGCACCCCGCAATTACAGGCAGCAGCAGAAGCCGGCGCGGAAATTATCGGCGATATCGAATTATTTGCCCGCGAAGTGACGGTCCCGGTTGTGGCGATCACCGGTTCGAACGGCAAAAGCACCGTGACCTCTCTGGTGGGGGAAATGGGGCGTTGTGCCGGTCTGCGTACCGGTGTCGGCGGTAATATCGGTCTGCCTGCCCTGGAACTGCTGAAAGGCGATTACGAGCTCTGTGTGCTCGAGTTATCCAGTTTTCAGCTGGAAACGACGTTCAGCCTGAAACCGGCGGCGGCGACTGTTCTGAATGTTACTGAAGATCATATGGATCGCTATCCGCAGGGGCTGGAACAGTACCGTGCGGCAAAACTGCGCGTTTATCACGACGCGGCGGTCTGCGTGTATAACGCGGAAGATGCGCTGACTCAGCCGGGCTGTGATTGTGACCGGTCTGAATATGTCAGCTTCGGCACCGAAACCGGGGATTACTGGCTCGATACCGATGAGCAGTCACTCTGTTTCTGCGGCGAAAAAATTATCAGCTGCAATGAGATGATCCTGCACGGTCAGCATAACTATTGTAATGCGCTGGCGGCACTGGCTCTGGCGGATGCCGTCAATATCCCGCGTGAGGGTGCGCTGAAAGCACTGCGCACATACAGCGGTCTGCCGCACCGCTTTCAGCTGGTGCATGAATCGGCGGGCGTCCGCTGGATTGATGATTCCAAAGCCACCAACGTCGGCAGTACCGAAGCGGCACTGAACGGTTTACAGGTGGACGGCTGTCTGCATCTGCTGCTCGGCGGCGATGGTAAATCAGCGGATTTCTCACCGCTGCTGCCGTATCTGAGCGGTGAAAAAATCCGTCTTTACTGTTTCGGCCGTGACGGCGCACAGCTTGCACAACTGCGTCCGGATGTCTCTCTGCTGACAGACACCATGGAGCAGGCCATGCGGGCACTGGCGCCATCACTGGCAGACGGGGATATGGTGCTGTTATCACCGGCCTGTGCAAGTCTGGATCAGTTCCGTAATTTTGAAGAGCGCGGGCGTGAATTTGCCCGGCTGGCACGGGAGTTAGCGGCATGAAATTCCCCGGATCACAGCGTTTTAAAAACTGGATGATCGGCGAGCGTAACGGCGAGTTCAGTACGGTTGTTATGTATGACCGGACACTGCTGTGGTTTGCTCTGGGACTGGCCGCGATTGGCTTTGTGATGGTGACCTCCGCCTCAATGCCTGTCGGGCAGCGTCTGGCGGAAGATCCGTTTTATTTTGCCAAGCGTGACGGAGGCTTCTTAATTTTTGCCTTTATTATCGCTGCCGTGATTATGCGTTTCCCGCTGGAAATGTGGCAGCGTTACAGCACATTACTGCTGATTGGTACGATCGGCGGGCTGATAGTGGTTCTCGGTGTGGGTAGCTCTGTTAACGGGGCATCACGCTGGATTGCGATCGGACCGATGCGTATTCAGCCGGCGGAAGTATCAAAACTGGCACTGTTTGTCTATCTGGCAAGCTATCTGGTACGCAAAGTGGATGAAGTCAGAAATAACTTCTGGGGATTCTGCAAGCCGATGGGCGTGATGTTTGTGCTGGCGGTGCTGCTGCTGTTACAGCCGGATCTCGGTACGGTGGTCGTGCTGTTTGTCACCACACTGGCACTGCTGTTCCTGGCGGGTGCCAAGATGTGGCAGTTTATCGCGATTATCGGCGGCGGTGTCGCCGCTGTGGTACTGCTGATTATCGCCGAACCTTACCGTATGCGGCGTGTGACCTCGTTCCTTGACCCGTGGGAAGATCCGTTCGGCAGCGGTTATCAGTTAACACAGTCACTGATGGCATTCGGCCGCGGTGATTATTTCGGCCAGGGGCTGGGGAATTCCATTCAGAAAATGGAATATCTGCCGGAAGCTCATACCGACTTTATTTTTGCCATCCTCGGTGAGGAACTGGGGTACTTCGGTGTGATTCTGGTGCTGCTGATGGTCTTTTTTGTCGCGTTCCGCGCCATGGTTATCGGCCGCCGCGCACTGATGATAGATCAGCGCTTTGCCGGTTTTCTTGCCTGTGCTATCGGCATCTGGTTCAGTTTCCAGGCGCTGGTTAACGTCGGCGCGGCCTCCGGTATGCTGCCGACCAAAGGGCTGACACTGCCGCTGATCAGTTACGGCGGCTCCAGTTTAGTGATTATGACCGCAGCCATTGCCTTGCTGCTGCGGATTGATTTTGAAACACGCCTGGCCAAAGCCCAGGCATTCTCAAGGAGAGCGCGATGAGTAATAAAGCCCCCCGTCTGATGGTGATGGCCGGTGGTAGTGGCGGACATGTATTTCCGGGGCTTGCGGTTGCGCACTATTTACAGAGTCAGGGCTGGGAAATCCGCTGGCTGGGTACCCGTGACCGGATGGAAGCTCAGCTTGTGCCGAAACACGGTATTGATATCGATTTTATTGAGATTACCGGTCTGCGCGGCAAAGGCGTGAAAGCTTTGCTCACCGCGCCGTTCCGTATCGCGAAAGCGATAAAACAGGCGAAAAAAATTATGCGTGACTACCAGCCGGATGCCGTGCTCGGCATGGGCGGGTTTGTCTCCGGTCCCGGCGGTGTGGCGGCCTGGCGCTGCGGTATTCCGGTGATCCTGCATGAACAGAACGGTGTGGCCGGTCTGACAAACGGCTGGCTGTCGAAAATCGCCACCACTGTATTACAGGGATTCCCTGGCGCGTTCCCGCAGGCACCGGTGGTTGGTAACCCGGTGCGTGAGGATATCCTGAACCTGCCGTCACCGGCTGAACGTTTTGCCGGGCGCGAAGGGCCGGTCCGCATTCTGGTTATCGGCGGCAGCCAGGGCGCACGCGTCCTGAACCAGACCCTGCCGGAAGTGGCCGGTATCATGGGGGATGCCGTCTGTATCCGCCATCAGGCCGGTAAAGGCAGTGCGGAAAGCACACAGGAACTGTATAACGCCCAGGGTGCGTCAGACAGCGTGACTGTTACAGAATTTATTGATGACATGGTTGAAGCTTATACCTGGGCGGATGTGGTGATCTGCCGCTCCGGGGCGCTGACCGTCAGTGAGATTGCGGTTGTCGGGCTGGGCGCGATTTTTGTGCCGTTTCAGCATAAAGATCGCCAGCAATACTGGAATGCACTGCCGCTGGAACAGGCGGGAGCCGCTGTGATTACAGAGCAGCCATCCTTTAATGCACAGGCGGTGGCAGAGCAGTTGCGCGAGTGGGACAGACCACGCCTGCTGACCATGGCGGAAAAAGCAAGAAGTGTTGCAATTACCGATGCCACCAAACGGGTGGCAGATGCAATTATTGCGGCAGCGAAAAAAAACTAACGAATTGATATAGCGAAGAAATAACGTGAATACACAGCAATTGGCGAAATTACGATCCTTCATTCCGGAAATGAAACGCGTCCGGCACATTCACTTTGTCGGTATCGGCGGCGCCGGTATGGGCGGGATAGCGGAAGTGCTGGCGAACGAAGGTTATGAGATCAGCGGGTCTGATCTGGCGCCGAATGCGGTAACAAAACAGCTGACTAACCTGGGTGCGACGATTTACTTCAATCACCGCCCGGAAAATGTGGCAGACGCCAGTGTGGTGGTGGTATCCACCGCAATTTCAGCGGATAATCCGGAAATTGTTGCGGCACGTGAAGCCCGTATTCCGGTGATCCGCCGCGCGGAAATGCTCGCGGAGCTGATGCGCTTCCGTCACGGCGTGGCGATTGCCGGTACGCACGGCAAAACCACCACGACGGCGATGATTTCCGGCATTTACGGCCGCGGTGGTCTGGACCCGCCGTTCGTTAACGGCGGTCTGGTCAAAGCGGCCGGTGTGCATGCGCGTCTCGGTTCAAGCCGTTATCTGATTGCGGAAGCGGATGAAAGCGATGCCTCTTTCCTGCATTTACAGCCGATGGTGGCCGTGGTCACTAATATCGAGCCGGATCACATGGATACCTATCACGGTGATTTTGAAACGCTGAAAGATACCTTTGTGAACTTCCTGCATAACCTGCCGTTCTACGGCCTTGCCGTGGTATGTATGGATGATGCGGTGATCCGCGACATTGTGCCGCGTATCGGCCGCTATGTGATCACCTATGGTTTTCATGAGGATGCGGATGTCCGTATCACTGATTTTGAACAGCGCGGTTCACAGTGCTTCTTCACTGTTCACCGGGAAAGTCTGCCTGATATGAAGGTGGAGCTGAATGCACCGGGCCGTCACAACGTGCTGAATGCCACGGCAGCAATTGCGGTTGCGACAGAAGAAGGCATTCCGGATGAGGATATTCTGGCGTCTCTGCATGAATTCCAGGGCACCGGGCGCCGTTTTGACTTCCTCGGCAATTTCCCGCTGGAGCATGTGAACGGGAAAGAAGGCAGCGTGATGCTGGTGGACGATTACGGCCATCATCCGACCGAAGTGGATGCGACGATTAAAGCGGCGAGAGCGGGCTGGCCGGATAAGCGGATTGTGATGGTCTTTCAGCCGCACCGCTACACCCGTACCCGTGATCTGTATGAGGATTTTGCCAACACGCTGGATCAGGTCGATATCCTGCTGATGCTGGATGTGTATGCCGCCGGTGAACCGGCAATTCCGGGGGCGGACAGCCGTTCCCTGTGCCGTACCATCCGTCAGCGCGGTAAGCTGGACCCGATCCTGGTCACCGAACCGGGCAAAATTTCTGCGGTGCTGGCACAGGTTCTTGAAGATAATGATTTAATACTGGTTCAAGGCGCCGGAAATATCGGTAAAATAGCGCGTACATTGGCTGACACAAAATTACGGCCGGTTTTGAGTGAGGATAATTAAGAATGACTGAAAAAGTCGCGGTACTGATGGGCGGTACATCCGCAGAACGTGAAGTCTCTCTGGCTTCAGGTGCGGCGGTTCTTGCCGGTTTAAAAGAAGCCGGTATTAATGCATTTGCGGTGGATACCAAAGAGTATCCGGTTATCCGCCTGAAGGAAGATGGTTTTACCAAAGTCTTTATCGCGCTGCACGGCCGCGGCGGGGAAGACGGCACACTTCAGGGGTGCCTGGAACAGATGGGACTGCCGTACACCGGAAGTGGTGTGATGGCCTCCGCACTCTCTATGGATAAGCTGCGTACCAAACAGCTGTGGGCGGGCGCAGGTCTGCCGATTGCTCCGTACTTTGCCATCAACAAAGACCGTTTCGCGCACATCAGTGATGAAGAATTACAGCAGGGTGTGGCACCGCTGGGTTATCCGGTGATTGTCAAACCAAGCCTGGAAGGTTCCAGTGTCGGCATGTCCAAAGTGGATAGTGCTCAGGCGCTGCGTCCGGCGCTGGAAGAAGCGTTTAAACACGACAAAGATGTGCTGGTGGAAAAATGGCTCAGCGGCCCTGAATTCACCGTGGGTTTCCTGGGTGAGCAGATGCTGCCGTCTATCCGCATTCAGCCTGCGGCGGTATTCTACGACTACGAAGCCAAATATATTTCTGACGATACACAATATTTCTGTCCGGGCCTGGAAGGGGAACGTGAGACAGAAATCCGTGAGCTGGCAAAAGCCGCTTACAAAGCCGTGGGCTGTGAAGGCTGGGGCCGTGTGGATGTGATGCTCGACAGTGACGGGCAGTTCTACCTGCTGGAAGTGAACACGTCTCCGGGTATGACCAATCACAGCCTGGTGCCGCAGGCAGCACGTCAGGCCGGTATGAGCTTCTCCGCCTTTGTTGCGGACGTTCTGGCACTGGCGGACTGATATGTCACAGGCTGCACTGAATATGCGTGAACCGGAGCCGGATCAGGATTATGACGGTTCACGTCCCAGTAACGGCACATACCTTGCCGGGCTGCTGTTTTTCCTGATAGTGCTGGGAACGCTGGTCTGGGGTGGTCTGATGGTGCTGAACTGGATGAAAGATGCAGACCGCCTGCCGATGTCAAAACTGGTATTAACCGGTGAGCGCCATTACACGACAAACGATGATGTGCGCAAAGCGGTGTTATCCCTCGGGACGCCGGGCACGTTTATGACACTGGATGTCAACGAAGTACAGCAGCAGCTGGAACGGATCCCGTGGTTACGTCAGGTCACTGTGCGCAAGCAGTGGCCGGACGAATTAAAAATTCATCTGGTCGAGTATGTGCCGTATGCACGCTGGAATGACGCACAGATGGTTGATGATGCAGGGCGGGTTTTCAGCCTGCCGGCGGAACTGACAGAAAAAGAATCTTTCCCGATGCTCTACGGGGCACAGGGCAGTGAACAGGATGTACTGAGCGGATATCGTGAGATGGCGCAGCAGCTCAGCGGGACAGGACTGAAAATCAAATCAGCCTCAATGTCACCGCGTCATGCCTGGCAGCTGGTGCTGGATAACGATGTCCGGGTTGAACTCGGGCGGCTGGATACCAAAGGCCGGTTACAGCGTTTTATCGGGCTGTATCCGACTCTGGCGCAGGAACAGGACAAACGGGTTGATTATGTCGATCTCCGCTATGACAGCGGTGCTGCGGTCGGCTGGGCGCCATTGCAGATCGATCCTTTCGCAAACGGAAATTAAGACATAACAGGTAAAGAAGGCGGGCAGAATAACAATGATCAAAGCAACGGATAGAAAATTAGTCGTCGGCCTGGAAATAGGCACCGCCAAAGTATCTGCGCTTGTTGGTGAAATTCTGCCGGACGGTGTGGTGAACATTATCGGTGCGGGTAACTGCCCGTCACGCGGAATGGACAAAGGCGGCGTCAATGATCTGGAGTCGGTGGTAAAATGCGTACAGCGTGCCATCGACCAGGCGGAACTGATGGCGGACTGCCAGATTTCATCAGTTTATCTGGCGTTATCCGGCAAACACATCAGCTGCCAGAATGAAATTGGTATGGTGCCGATTTCAGAAGAAGAAGTGACCCAGGAAGATGTGGAGAATGTGGTGCACACGGCAAAATCTGTCCGTGTCCGCGACGAGCACCGTGTTCTGCATGTCATCCCGCAGGAATATGCCATTGATTACCAGGAAGGTATTAAAAATCCGGTGGGATTATCCGGTGTGCGGATGCAGGCAAAAGTGCATCTGATCACCTGTCATAACGACATGGCAAAAAATATTGTCAAAGCCGTTGAGCGCTGCGGGCTGAAAGTGGATCAGCTGATTTTCGCCGGTCTGGCCTCAAGCTTTGCGGTACTGACGGAAGATGAGCGCGAACTGGGTGTCTGTGTGGTGGACATCGGCGGCGGTACTATGGATATGGCGATTTACACCGGCGGCGCGCTGCGTCATACCCGTGTTATCCCGTATGCCGGTAACGTGGTGACCGGTGATATCGCTTACGCATTCGGCACACCGCCGAACGATGCGGAGGCAATTAAAGTCCGTCACGGCTGTGCTCTGGGAGCGCTGGTCAGCAAAGACGAAACGCTGGAAGTGCCGAGTGTCGGCGGGCGTCCGCCGCGCAGTTTACAGCGCCAGACATTAGCCGAAGTGATTGAGCCGCGTTACACCGAGTTACTCAATCTGGTTAATGACGAAATTTTGAAAGTACAGGAACAATTACGTCAGCAGGGTGTCAAACACCATTTGGCCGCTGGTATCGTGCTGACGGGTGGTGCGGCTCAGATTAACGGACTGGTTGAGTGCGCACAGCGTGTTTTCCATACTCAGGTTCGTATCGGACAACCGCTTAACATAACCGGGTTAACGGATTATGCGCAGGAACCGTATTACTCTACAGCAGTAGGGTTACTGCATTACGGCAAAGAATCTCACCTGGTCGGCGATACCGAGACAGAAAAACGTGCCTCGGTGGGCAGTTGGTTTAAAAAATTAACTGGCTGGCTCAGAAAAGAATTTTAATTTGTATTAAGGCTGGCGATAATAGCGGCCATATAAGAAAGGCACAAAACGGAGAGAGATTATGTTTGAACCGATGGAATTGACCAACGACGCGGTGATTAAAGTCATCGGCGTCGGCGGGGGCGGCGGTAACGCTGTTGAGCATATGGTCCGTGAACGCATCGAAGGCGTTGAGTTCTTCGCTGTGAATACGGACGCTCAGGCGCTTCGTAAAACCGCCGTCGGCCAGACTATTCAGATTGGTAACGGGATCACCAAAGGCCTGGGTGCGGGTGCAAACCCGGAAGTGGGCCGTAACGCGGCGGAAGAAGATCGCGAAGCTCTGCGCAATGCACTCGACGGTGCGGACATGGTCTTTATCGCAGCCGGTATGGGCGGCGGTACAGGGACCGGTGCGGCACCTGTTGTTGCTGAAGTTGCCAAAGAGCTGGGCATTCTGACCGTTGCTGTGGTGACCAAGCCGTTCAACTTTGAAGGCAAAAAGCGCATGGCATTCGCCGAGCAGGGGATTACTGAGTTATCCAAGCATGTTGACTCACTGATCACCATCCCGAATGACAAACTGCTGAAAGTATTAGGCCGCGGGATTTCTCTGCTGGATGCCTTCGGTGCTGCTAACGATGTGTTACGCGGCGCAGTACAGGGTATTGCAGAACTGATCACCCGTCCGGGTCTGATGAACGTTGACTTCGCGGACGTCCGTACCGTGATGTCAGAAATGGGTTACGCAATGATGGGCTCCGGCGCGGCGCGCGGCGAAGACCGTGCGGAAGAAGCAGCCGAAATGGCGATCTCCAGCCCGCTGCTGGAAGATATCGACCTGTCCGGTGCGCGTGGTGTGCTGGTTAACATCACGGCGGGCTTTGACCTGCGTCTGGATGAGTTCGAAACCGTGGGTAACACTATCCGTGCGTTTGCATCGGATAATGCGACCGTGGTTATCGGTACTTCTTTAGACCCTGAAATGAACGATGAACTGCGTGTGACTGTGGTCGCGACCGGTATCGGCATGGACAAACGTCCGGAAATTACGCTGGTAACCAATAAAGCGGTACAGACCAACAACATGGAACATCGTTATGCACAAATGCAAAACAGCATGACCAGCATGGATGAGAGCAAATCAGTGGCACAGGTTGTCAACGATTCGTCAGCTCAGAGCAATAAAGAACCGGATTACTTAGATATCCCGGCTTTTTTACGCAAACAGGCTGACTAAACCGAAAAGATTTGCATCTCCGCTTTTTGTGCTAAACTATCTCCCTTGTCATTAGTTTATAATGGCAGGGAGACAGTTAATCAAACGAGACAGAAACGATGATCAAACAAAGAACATTAAAGCGTATTGTTCAGGCTACGGGTGTGGGTTTACACACCGGTAAAAAAGTTACGCTGACAATGCGTCCGGCACCGGCCAATACCGGGATCATCTATCGCCGTACTGATCTTAATCCGCCTGTCGATTTTCCGGCAGATGCGAAATCCGTGCGTGATACGATGTTATGTACTTGTCTGGTAAATGAAGACAACGTACGTATTTCCACGGTTGAGCATTTAAACGCAGCACTGGCCGGGCTCGGCATTGATAACCTGGTTATCGAAGTCGATGCCGCTGAAATCCCGATTATGGATGGCAGCGCAAGTCCGTTCGTATTCCTGTTACTGGATGCCGGTATTGAAGAACTGAACAGCGCGAAGAAATTCCTGCGTCTGAAAGAGACCGTCCGTGTTGAAGATGGTGATAAGTGGGCTGAACTCTCTCCGTTTAACGGCTTCAGCTTAGATTTCACGATTGATTTCAACCATCCGGCGATCGATTCCAGTACTCAGCGCTACGCGATGAACTTCTCTGCGGAAAACTTTGTCCGGGATATCAGCCGTGCACGTACCTTCGGGTTCATGCGTGACATTGAATATCTCCAGTCCAAAGGCTTATGTTTAGGCGGAAGTTTTGACTGTGCTATCGTGGTGGATGATTACCGCGTGCTGAACGAAGACGGCCTGCGTTTTGAAGACGAATTCGTACGTCACAAAATGCTGGACGCTATCGGTGACCTGTTTATGTGCGGCCACAATATTATTGGTGCCTTCACGGCATTCAAATCCGGCCACGCACTGAATAACAAGTTACTTCAGGCTGTTCTGGCAAAAGAGAGCGCCTGGGAACTCGTGACATTCGAGGACGAAGCACAGATGCCGGTTGCATTCCGTGCACCGTCAACCGTACTGGCATAATCAGGTCATGGCACCACAGCTTGTTGCTCTGACCCTGACTCTCCTGTCACTGACGCTGTTTACCAAATAGCGTCTGCTTAATCTGCTGCACTGGTACTCTCTCCGGCCAGTGCAGCCAATTTCTCCAGTTTCTTCCTCAGTTTTTCCGGACTTCTCTGCGCCAGCGCTTTCAGCGCATTGGCACTTTCCGTACTCAGTTTCCGTCCCGGCTCTGCTGTTTTTTGTCCTCTGACATCTGAATTGCTGTTTTTATCATCACCCGGTCGCCCGGTTGACGATGATTTCATCAATGACGGGTTGATTTTGATGTCGATGGCCGATAATGATGGTAAAATCTCCCGGCGCAATGCGGAACGCAGCGCAGGAAGTTCATAACGCAGGCGGGTCATCTGTGCCGCATTAGAGACTTCCAGAATTAACAGTTGTTTGCGATAATTAGCCACACGACAGTGCGGTTTGAGCATCGCGGGCAGCAGCGCCAGAACGGCGCGGTTGAGTTTAAGTAACACGACAGCACGCTGCTGAATACTTTTAAGGGTATTATTATCCTTAGTTCCGCTTTCCAGCAGACTTTCAAGGGAAACTGGCTGACTGTCGCGCATCACATATACTCCGGATCTCGTGAGGGAAACACTATTTTAAATCTTTGGCGGCAATTTGGCAGGCGTTATTTCTGGTGCCATCTCTTTATCGGGATTGTGGCGACCGGCTTTGGCCTGCCTGCAGTCCTGAACAGTGGGGATGTTACCACAGCCGGTGCCGGGACAACACAAAACCGCCAGAGTCAGGCATTATCCGCCTTTGACAGCCTGTTTCTGCAAAGCAGCCAGCCGGCGAGAACCTCACAGAATATAAATTACTGGCAGCAGCATGCTGTCCGTAATGTTATCCGCCAGATTTCCTTTGCATTTTCCTGCCCGGAAGATGCGTCAAAAGATAATACCCCGGCAGAAGACCGGCATGATGCCTCCGCGCAAAATATGCTCGCGGCACTGTATGCCATTCTGACCGATTCCCCGGCACTGCCTGTTTATCATCCGGCTGTTATGCCGCAGCGCATTGCCGCAGATAACCCGTCTCCGTCTTTTTCTGTTCAGTGGATTGCCCGCACCGGCGGCATCCGTGCAGGTCCCGTACAATCTGCGTAATATCTGCGTAATCCCCTAAAAGAAATTATTAACATATTGATTATTAACAAGGCCTGATTGTGCCTGAACAGAGACGTTTACTATGCTGGTAAAATTACTGACCAAAATCTTCGGCAGCCGGAATGACCGTACTTTACGCCGCCTGCGCAAATCCGTGGAAATTATCAACCGGATGGAACCTGAGTTCGAAAAACTCAGTGATGATGAATTAAAAGCCAAAACACAGGAATTCCGTGATCGCCTGGCAAAAGGTGAATCCGAGCAGGATATCTTACCGGAAGCATTTGCCACGGTACGTGAAGCCAGTAAGCGTGTATTCGGCATGCGCCACTTTGATGTCCAGCTGATTGGCGGCATGGTGCTGAATGAACGCTGCATCGCCGAGATGCGTACGGGTGAGGGTAAAACGCTGACCGCGACACTGCCTGCTTACCTCAATGCCCTGTCCGGCAAAGGGGTTCACGTGGTGACAGTGAACGACTACCTCGCCCAGCGTGACGCCGAGAACAACCGCCCGCTGTTTGAATTCCTGGGTCTGACCGTCGGTATCAACCTGCCGGGCATGCCTGCACCGGCAAAACGTGAAGCGTATGCAGCGGATATCACCTACGGTACTAACAACGAATACGGTTTTGACTATCTGCGTGACAACATGGCGTTCAGCCCGGAAGAGCGTGTACAGCGTAAGCTGAACTATGCGCTGGTGGATGAGGTTGACTCCATCTTAATCGATGAAGCCCGTACCCCGCTGATTATCTCCGGTCCGGCAGAAGACAGCTCTGAACTGTACATGAAAGTGGATAAACTGATCCCGCGCCTGGTTCGTCAGGAAAAAGAAGATTCTGACACCTTCAAAGGTGAAGGTCACTTCTCCGTGGATGAGAAAACCCGTCAGGTCACACTGACCGAGCGCGGCCTGGTGCTGGTGGAAGAGCTGCTGTCTGAGGCTGGTCTGATGAATGAAGGTGAATCACTGTACTCACCATCCAATATCATGCTGATGCATCACGTCATGGCGGGTCTGCGTGCGCACTCCCTGTTTGTCCGCGATGTGGATTATATCGTCAGCGAAGGTGAGGTTATCATCGTCGATGAACACACCGGCCGTACTATGCAGGGCCGCCGCTGGTCTGATGGTCTGCATCAGGCAGTGGAAGCCAAAGAAGGTGTGGAAATCCAGAATGAAAACCAGACACTGGCTTCCATCACATTCCAGAACTACTTCCGTTTATACACCAAACTGGCCGGGATGACCGGTACAGCGGACACGGAAGCCTTCGAATTCAGCTCTATTTATAAACTCGATACCATTGTTATCCCGACTAACCGTCCGATGATCCGTAAAGATTTACCGGATCTGGTCTATATGACAGAAGCTGATAAATTCAATGCCATCATTGAAGATATCCGTGAACGTACCGCAGCCGGACAACCGGTGCTGGTGGGTACAATCTCTATCGAGAAATCAGAACTTATCTCCAACGCACTGAAAAAAGCCAAGATTGAACACAGTGTACTGAACGCCAAATTCCACGCCATGGAAGCGGATATCGTTGAACAGGCCGGTCGTTCAGGTCATGTGACTATCGCTACCAACATGGCGGGTCGTGGTACGGATATCGTGCTGGGCGGCAGCTTACAGGCAGATCTGGCCGCGCTGGATGAACCGACAGAAGAGAACATTGCTGCGGCGAAAGCCGCATGGCAGGAACGTCATGATGCCGTTCTGGCGGCAGGCGGTCTGCATATCATCGGTACTGAGCGTCATGAATCCCGCCGTATCGATAACCAGTTACGCGGTCGTTCAGGCCGTCAGGGTGATGCGGGTTCTTCCCGTTTCTACTTGTCTATGGAAGATGCACTGATGCGTATCTTCGCATCTGACCGTGTTACCGGCATGATGCGCAAACTGGGTATGAAAGAGGGTGAGGCGATTGAGCATCCGTGGGTGACCAAAGCGATTGCCAACGCACAGCGTAAAGTGGAAAGCCGCAACTTCGATATCCGTAAGCAACTGCTGGAATATGATGATGTGGCAAACGACCAGCGCCGCGCTATCTACACCCAGCGTAATGATCTGCTGGATAACGGCGATATCAGCGAAACTATCGACAGCATCCGCGGTGATGTCTTCACAACGGTTATCGATGCGCATATTCCGCCGCAGTCTCTGGAAGAAATGTGGGATATCCCGGGTCTGGAAAAACGTCTGGAACAGGATTTCGATTTACATCTGCCAATCAAAGAGTGGCTGGATAAAGAACCTGAACTGCACGAAGAAACCCTGCGTGAGCGTATCCTTGATAAAGCGGTTGAGGTTTACAAAGCCAAAGAAGAGATTGTCGGCGCTGAAATGATGCGTCACTTCGAGAAAGGTGTGATGCTGCAAACGCTGGATACACTGTGGAAAGAGCATCTGGCAGCGATGGATTATCTGCGTCAGGGTATCCATCTGCGTGGTTACGCACAAAAAGATCCGAAGCAGGAATACAAGCGTGAGTCTTTCTCCATGTTTGCTAACATGCTGGAAGGCCTGAAATATGAAGTGGTCAGCACCATTTCCAAAGTTCAGGTTCGCATGCCGGAAGAAGTGGAAGCTCTGGAGCAGCGCCGCCGCGAGGAAGCTGAACGTCTGGCACAGCGCCAGCAGCTCAGCCATGAAAATGACAATGCTGCGCTGATGACCAAAACCGAAGCGGAAATCGCATCCGGTGTCCGCAAAGTCGGCCGTAATGATCCGTGCCCTTGTGGTTCCGGCAAAAAATACAAACAGTGCCACGGTGCACTGAAATAATCAGTCCTGACAGACGATTAGCATAAAAAGCAAAAAGGCGGGGGAATCCCGCCTTTCTTCTGTAAATAAAACGGACAGAACATGATGGAAAAAAAACACTTACGTATTGCTGCCGGCGTTATCCGTAATGCAGAAGGCGATATCTTTATTGCTCAGCGCCCGGCAGAATCCCATATGGGCGGTTACTGGGAGTTTCCCGGCGGTAAACTGGAAGCCGGAGAGTCACCGGAACAGGCGCTGGTACGGGAGCTGGAAGAGGAACTGGGTATTGTGGCTGTGCCCGGTGAGCTGTTACAGACGGCAGAGCATGAGTTTCCGGATCGCCTGATCACCATTTATTTCTTCCTGGTGGAAGAGTGGCAGAACGCGCCTTATGGCCGCGAAGGCCAGCCGTCACGCTGGGTAAAACAAACAGCACTGATCGCAGAGGAGTTTCCGCCGGTCAACCGCGGGATTGTGGCATTGCTGACGGAATAAGATTCAGATATACGGATGCGGCTGTTTTTGTTCAGCCGCTGTCCGGTAAGTTACTCAGTACGGTGAACTGTCTTCCGGTTCACTCCAGGCTTCACTGTCAGAAAGGTCACTCCGGCTGGCAATCCGTTTTTCTTCCGCAGCCCACTCCCCGAGATCAATTAACTGACAACGTTTACTGCAAAACGGGCGGTACGGGCTTTCCGTTCCCCAGACAACTTCTTTTTTGCAATTCGGGCAGTTAACGATAATAGCTTCTGACATAGCATCCTCCCTGCTAACAACAGGCAATTTCAAACGGTAAAGTAGCGGGTATTATACCGTGTTCGCTGTCAGTATGCAGGAAGCGTATGGCAAAACGTGTTTTGTGGCCGGAAACCTGCGGGTAAATCTGACAATCAACCGGCAGACGCAGACGCAGTAAATCCGCGCCTTCCGCATTATCCTGATAAAAGCCGTTATGGCTTTCAGCCGCGGTAAAAGGTGCGGACTGGCGCAGCAGCGTCAGCAGGCTGCTGAGTGCATTATTCAGCGGCTGCAAACCCGCAATCCAGGCGGCCTGCGTGTTATCACGCACACTCTGCGGCAGATTCAGCCACAGGTGGAGATAGGGCAGATCAAAACCGCAGCAACCGCCGGGAATACTCAGCCGCTGGCGGACAATGCTGATAATTTTATCGTCTTTCAGGTGCTGGGCGATGCGGGGGGCTTTACTCAGTTCTGCCGCTTTCTGTTTCAGTTCGTCTGATAATCCGCGGATCAGGGCCTGGTCGGCGTTAGGCGCTTCAGCCCACATTGCCAGTTTCTTTTGCTGTTTTTCCAGCTCTTTTAAAATTTCTGAACGGACTTCACCGCGATCAATCACTTCGATAAATTCGGCGACAGCCCGGAAAAATGCCAGGCTTGACGGCAGAGAGTCGAGAGGGGACAGAGTGCTCATTTGCTGAAGTGATGTTTCAATACGCAGCCATGAACGGGTTCGTTCGTTTAATGGATGTTCAAAAGTAACAGACTGACGGATTTCGTTCATGGGTGTTCCTGTTTTGGCTGACGGGCCAACGCTGTATAATGTTCGTGCAGTGCAAGGACGCGGGGCATCAGCGGCTCATCGTTATCATGATTGGTCAGAATATCATCGGCAACGGAAAGACGTTGTTCACGGGATGCCTGCGCCCGGAGAATATTTTCGGCATGCTCTCCGGAAACGCCGTCACGGCGCATGGTCCGGGCTATTTGTTCGTGCGGATAAACATCCACAACCAGTACGCGATCTGCCAGGGGAGCAAGGTTATTTTCAACCAGCAGAGGAACCACCCAAAGGGCATAAGGGGCTGTTACATTGTTAAGCTGCCGCCGGGTTTCCTGATGGATAAGCGGATGCAGTAACTGATTGAGCCATGCTTTTTCCTCCGGGTCTGCGAAGATTTCCCGGCGCAGCGCTGCTCTGTCCAGAGTGCCGTCTGCGGTCAGAATTCGCGGGCCGAAGTGCTCAGCAATAGCCTGCAATGCCGGTGTTCCCGGTTCAACCACCTGACGGGCGATAATATCCGCATCTGTCACAGGGACCCCGAGACGGGCAAACATATCCGCAACGGTACTTTTCCCGCTGCCGATCCCCCCGGTTAACGCAACAATATAAGCCATTGTATTCCTGTATTGATCGAAACAACGGGTAAATTGTACCTGATGAAATTAATTTCTCCTATGGCAAATAAGCAGTGAATACAGAGATATTTCACAGGTTTGAATTTTTTATTCAGATACTTTAAAGAATGAATAGTTATCAGACCAAAATTTCACCGAGCCGGAATAAAGGTAAATACATTGCAATTAATAAAATGGCGACGAGAATTGACAGGAAGGTAAACAGTAATGGCTGGAGTATTTTAAAAAAATCCTGAATTTGATTTAAGGCGAGAGATTTAAACCATTCTGCGGTATAGGAAAAAAAGTGCCCGAATTGCCCTGTAGCCTCACCGGTGGCAATCAGTTCATAACATAATGAAGGAAATAATTCCGATTCCTTAATTGATTGGCTGAATGATTTTCCGTGAAGTAATTCTTCCCTGATTGTGCTTAAAGCCTCTCTGTATAACGGATGTGAAGTCGTCATAATAAGTGTATTAATACCCGAAATAAGTGTGACACCTGATTGTTGTGTCATTGCCAGTATCCGGAAAATACGGGACACATAACTGAAAATAATAATATTGCCGATGAACGGAATATGTAAAATACAGATTGATTCTGCTTTTTTAATATCCGGGTGTTTCCGGCGAAATATATGATAAATAAATGTAATTGCTGTTATTATACTCATTGCCGGAGTTATATACACGGAGATAATACCGGAAATCCTGATCAACTGTTGTGTCAGTGCCGGAAGTTCGGCATCGAATGACGCATATATTTTGGCGAATTCAGGAATTACAAACAGAAACATTAATGTGACCATCAGAGTGCTGACAATTAACAATGCAACAGGATAGCGGACTGATTTGATTAACGCGGCCCGGTGTTCATGGCTGCTCTGAATATGTTGTGAAATAGTATGAAGACATTCCGGTAATTTACCGGTTTCCTCCCCGACTGTAATCATCTGGCAGTAAAAGGAATCAAATAAAGCAGGGTACTGCATGATCCCCTGAGTCAATGTTTTTCCCTGTTGCAGTTGTCCGGTAAGCGCGCGGATCACTTCTGTCCAGAGCGGGTGGCTGCATTCACCGGCCAGCAGCGAAAGTGCTTTCAGCAGCGGTAATCCTGATGTCAGTAAGGTTGTCAGCTGCTGTGTGAAATGCAGAAGATAGTGTTTCTCTTTCTGTGAACAGACCAGCCGTTTGCGGCAGTGCAGTGAAACAGGTGTGATGCTCTGCGAAATCAGCTGATTGACAGCACTATTCTCTGAAGACGAAATAAGGGTTCCGGTCACTACCCGGTTAACCGGTGTCAGACCCGACCAGTCATACAGCCGGTAAATTTGCATAGCATCACTCCTGTTGAGCCGCAGATGTCAGATATCCTGCATATGGTAAATCTCACTGAGTGTGGTTACCCCGGATTCTGCCAGTGCGACGCCTGCGTCAAACAGTGAGCCGGGTAATGCACCGGCGGCAGAAGACTGCGCCTGTTGCGGTGTCAGAAAGGCAAAACAGGCGGTTCGTCCGTAATAGCCTGAAAAGCAGTGCTCACAGCCGTTTGCCTGCCACGGGGTGAACTGATGTGTTTTTCCGCTGCCCAGTATCACGCTTTCCGTTTCCTGTTTTTGTGTTTTACAGTGCGGACACAGCATGCGGACCAGACGCTGGGCAATGATCAGTTTGATGCAGGTTTTAATGAAATACTCGTCAATGCCCAGTTGCCGCAGCCGCGAAAAAGTATCTTCCGCGGAATTGGTATGCAGGGTGGACAATACCAGATGACCGGTATGAGCCGCTTTGACAGCCATTTCGGCGGTTGCTTTATCCCTGATCTCCCCCACCATAATGACATCCGGGTCCTGGCGAAGCAGGGCGCGGAGAATGGCGGCAAAGCCCAGTTCAATTTTCGGGTTTATCTGCGTCTGGGTGATCCCCCGCAGCGGAATTTCCACCGGGTCTTCAACGCTGCAGATATTCCGGTTGTTCTGATTCAGGTATTGCAGACAGCCGTACAGTGTGGCGGTTTTACCGCTGCCGGTGGGGCCGGTCAGCAAAATAATGCCGGTGGCACTGTTGAGGCCGGTATGCAATGTTTTCAGCTGCAGAGGTGTCAGTCCTGATTTTTCCAGCGCCAGATTCTGAGTGGTACTCAGCAGCCGGAGCACCACTTTTTCACCATAAATTGTGGGCAGTGTGGCGACACGGATCGCATAACGGGTGTTATTTTCCAGCCATTCAAACTGACCGTCCTGGGGTAACCGTTTTTCGGCAATATCGAGTCCTGCAATAATTTTGATGCGGATAATGATCTCTCCGCTGATTTCCGGCGGCGGAGAATTCAGTGTGTGCAACTGCCCGTCGATTCTGACCCGTATCCGGTAGCCCTGCTGTGCCGGTTCGATATGGATATCGGATGCCCGCTTGGCAACAGCACCGGCAATCATCCGGTTAACAAAGCTGACCGCGGCGGATTGTTGTTCTGCCGGCCATGTGTCGGTATCCGGCGGCTGCCGGTGATTATCGGCCGGCGGAAGGGCGGGAGGCGGAGGTGAACCGGTATCCGCAGAAACCGGTACGTCTGTTTCCGGTGTTACGCCGGGGAAAAGTACCGGCTCCGGCAGTGAGGTATTCCGGCGGCAGTAAGCCAGTTTCTCACTGTGCCATAATTCAATATCCACCCGCTTACCGGCCAGAAAGCGGATAGCGGATACAACATCCCGGCGCGGCTGCTGTGCGGCTGCAACCCGGACCGCATCCGGATTACAGTCAATCAGCATCAGCTCGTTACGTTCACATAACGCATGAACTTCAGCCAGTAAGAGTTGTTCCTCCCCGCCGGTGCGGGTAACAGGGGAAAGTGTACCTGTTTGCATAATGAATTCCTTTTCATGTCGGTATGTTACTTAATGACGTCAATACAGATCTTTTTCAGTGCGTCTTCTTTCGTGTCACAGGAGGTTGTCCAGACAGTAATGCCGTTCAGCGGATTTCTTACCGGGGTTGTGCTGACTGTCAGCGCAGCCAGTGAACTGTTTCCCTGAACTGTCACAACACCGTTTTCCGCTTTGACGGATTTGATATAACGTCCCGGGGAACCGGCCGGAACAGAACCCTGTCCGCTGTTGCATCCGGCAAAAGAAGGGCTGTCAAAACTGCACAACTCCACACCGGTTTTAAACGCGGTGACAGTCCGCAGCACATCAATCAGCGCTGCTTTGCGGATATAGTTCTGATAGCCCGGAACCGCAATGGCACTGAGAACCGCCACAATGGCGATCACCACCATCACCTCGATTAATGTGAATCCGTGCTGGTTCATACTGATGCTCCTTTTTGTGTCTGTGAACGGGGTACTTATTTAGCGTGATGCACTCTATTCAATGACGGATCGTCAAAAAAGAGAGGTATCCGGATTTCTCGGCACAGATGGAAAACTGCGGTGCAACAACTGAAAAATGCAGATTTTTTTTCGGTATGACACGCAAAAATCAGCCATGAAAAATCAGTACTCCCCGGACAGGGCGGAAGACACGTATACTGTGCGGCACAAAATGATATTGGTTATGTGATTCAATAACGGCTTTTGCTCAGGAGAACGAATGGATATTCAGGATGGCTGGCTGACGACAGTGCGCAGGGTTATCTCACCGCATCACGATACCCGGCCGGAAAACGTGACTCCCCGTTTACTGGTGATCCACAATATCAGCCTGCCGCCGGGGCAGTTCGGCGGTCCGTATATTGACCAGCTTTTTCAGGGGACGCTGGACCCTGATGCACATCCGTTTTTTGCAGAAATACAGGCGCTGCGGGTTTCTGCTCACTGTCTGATCCGCCGGACCGGGGAAATTGTGCAGTATGTGCCATTTGATGCACGGGCCTGGCATGCGGGTGTTTCCAGCTATCAGGGGACGGAAAAGTGTAATGATTTTTCCGTCGGTATTGAGCTGGAAGGGACCGATACACAACCATTCACCGATGAACAGTACCGGGCACTGGCTTCTGTGACACAGACGCTTTTAATGCATTACCCGCAAATGAAAGGACATATCACCGGACACAGTGATATCGCACCGGGACGCAAAACAGATCCCGGCCCTTGTTTCGACTGGAACCGATACCGGAATTCACTGAATCCGGCAGACATTCCGGCTGAATAAGCCGTAAAATTTCGCAGATCTGACTGAGGCGAAATTTTCCTGTTTACCGGTTCCCTGCTAAAATTAGCATTCCGGTAACCTGTTACTGACTAAATGCATTTTATGGATACAGACGCAGCGGAGATAACCTGACGAGGCAGGGGCAAATCGGGGTGATAGTTATATGGCGCGGTAAAAATGCACAAATATTGATTGTATATTCATCAAAATAGTCACTGTAACGGTTCAGTTTGCGTATTTATCTGAATTTAAACGTTAAAATCTGTAACATTCACGATGCAGCATTTAAACGTATCAGTTATCAATTTATGCTAAAATTTAAAAAAAATTGTTAAAACTTGCTGGTTTTTATGATTTAGCTCAAGGTCTTTATAGACAGTTGGTGAATACTTTGTTACTTTAAGACCCTGTAAAAGAAATTGGTATTACCAATTGACTATAAAACCCATGAAGCAATATTTATCCATGTTGATGGTTCTGATGCAAATATGGCTTACAGCAAAATCCGCCAACCAAAATTAGCCGACGTGATCGAACAGCGGCTTGAGCACTTAATCCTCGACGGCACATTAAGCCCGGGGGAAAAGCTGCCGCCTGAACGCGAGCTGGCCAAACAGTTCGATGTCTCACGTCCCTCACTGCGCGAAGCAATTCAAAAACTTGAAGCGAAAGGCTTTCTGCTGCGCAGACAAGGTGGCGGCACATTTGTACAGAGCAATCTCTGGCAAAGCTTCAGTGACCCGCTTGCCCAGCTGCTGGAAGGGCACCCCGAATCTCAGTTTGATCTGCTGGAAACCCGTCATGCCCTTGAGGGTATTGCTGCTTATTATGCGGCGCTGCGGGGAACCGAAGCGGATTTTGTCCGTATCACCAACAGTCATCAGGCGATAGCCGATGCCCGCGACGCCGGGGATGTGGAAGCAGAATCTCAGGCCGTACTGCAATATCAGCTTATTGTCACAGAAGCCGCACATAATGTGGTGCTGTTACATTTGCTGCGCTGTATGGTTCCGATGCTGGAAAAAAATATCCGGCAGAACTTTGAATTTTTATACACCCGGAAAGAGATGCTGGCGATGGTCAGCGAACACCGGGAACAGGTATTCCGGGCCATTATGAGCCGGTCGCCGGAGGCAGCGCGGGAGGCATCCCACCGCCATCTGGCATTCCTGGAAGACGTCCTGCTGGATATGAGCCGGGAGCACACCCGCCGGGAACGTTCACTGCGCCGTCTTCAGCAGTATACAGAATAAATCAGTAATGGTTTTGGGGCTTACAGATCCCTGAATGCTGCGTCTGTAAGCTGACCTATGCATCAGCGGCAATATATAGCCGGGCCTATCTTCACGTCGCCCGTCACCGTTAAGGCGGGATACGTGAAGATAGGCTCCGAATATCATTAGAAACAGATAAACTATAAGGAATACACCATGTCAGACATTTTGAACAATGACGTGGATCCGATCGAAACCCGCGACTGGCTACAGGCGATCGAATCGGTCATCCGTGAAGAAGGTGTTGAGCGTGCACAGTTCCTGATTGATCAGGTTCTGAATACTGCCCGTCAGGGTGGTGTGAGTGTTGCAGCAGGTGCTGCAGCCCGTAATTACATCAACACTATTCCTGTTGAGGATGAACCTGCCTACCCGGGCAACCTGGAGCTGGAGCGTCGTATCCGTTCTGCTATCCGCTGGAACGCTGTCATGATGGTTCTGCGCGCATCCAAGAAAGATCTGGATCTGGGCGGTCACATGGCGTCTTACCAGTCTGCGGCTACCATGTATGAAGTGTGCTTCAACCACTTCTTCCGTGCCCAGAACGAAAAAGACGGCGGTGATGTTATTTATTTCCAGGGCCACTTAAGCCCGGGCTACTACGCACGCGCATTCATGGAAGGTCGTCTGACCGAAGAGCAGCTGAATAATTTCCGTCAGGAAATCGGCGGCAAAGGTCTGCCTTCTTATCCGCACCCTAAACTGATGCCTAACTTCTGGCAGTTCCCGACCGTTTCTATGGGTCTGGGGCCGCTGGCTGCTATCTATCAGGCTAAATTCCTGAAATATCTGGAACACCGTGGTCTGAAAGATACCTCTGAGCAAACCGTTTATGCCTTCCTGGGTGATGGCGAGATGGATGAGCCGGAATCTAAAGGTGCAATCAATATCGCTGTCCGTGAAAACCTGGACAACCTGATCTTCGTTATCAACTGCAACCTGCAGCGTCTCGACGGCCCTGTAAACGGTAACGGTAAAATCGTTAACGAAATGGAAGGTATGTTCTCCGGTGCGGGCTGGCAGGTAATCAAAGTCATGTGGGGCGGCCGCTGGGATGAACTGCTGAAGAAAGATACCAGCGGTAAACTGATTCAGCTGATGAACGAAACCGTTGACGGCGACTATCAGACATTCAAATCCAAAGATGGTGCTTACGTCCGTGAACACTTCTTTAACCGTTATCCGGAAACCGCTGCATTAGTCAAAGACTGGACTGATGAGCAGATCTTCGCACTGAACCGCGGTGGTCACGATCCGAAGAAAATGTTCGCTGCACTGAAAAAAGCGCATGACACCAAAGGCAAACCAACCCTGATCCTGGCCCAGACCGTTAAAGGTTATGGTATGGGTGATACTGCTGAAGGTAAAAACATCGCTCACCAGGTTAAGAAAATGAACATGGAAGGCGTGCGCCATCTCCGTGATCGTTTCAACATCGATGTGGCTGATGATCAGCTGGAAAAACTGCCGTTCATCAAGTTTGACGAAAACTCTGAAGAGCAGAAATACATGATGGAACGCCGTGCGGCACTGCATGGTCCGGTTCCTTCACGCCGTTCTCACTTCGATGAGAAACTGGATATTCCTGCACTGAGCGATTTCAGCCAGTTACTGGAAGAGCAGAACAAAGAAATCTCCACCACTATCGCGTTTGTGCGTGCACTGAACGTGATGCTGAAAAACAAATCCATCAAAGAGCGTATTGTGCCAATCATCGCGGATGAAGCACGTACATTCGGTATGGAAGGTCTGTTCCGTCAGATCGGTATCTACAACTCCAAAGGTCAGCTGTATACCCCGCAGGACCGTGAGCAGGTTGCTTACTACCGTGAAGATGTGAAAGGTCAGATCCTGCAGGAAGGTATCAACGAACTGGGTGCGGGCGCATCCTGGCTGGCAGCTGCAACCTCTTACAGCACCAACAACCTGCCGATGATTCCGTTCTACATCTACTACTCAATGTTCGGTTTCCAGCGTATCGGTGACCTGATGTGGATGGCAGGCGACCAGCAGGCACGCGGCTTCCTGATCGGCGGTACCTCAGGCCGTACCACCCTGAACGGTGAAGGTCTGCAGCACGAAGACGGCCACAGCCATATTCAGTCTCTGACTATCCCTAACTGCCTGTCTTATGACCCGTCATTCGCGTACGAAGTTGCGGTCATCATGCAGGATGGTCTGGAGCGTATGTATGGTGAAGCGCAGGAAAACATTTACTACTACATCACCACACTGAACGAAAACTACCATATGCCTGCAATGCCGGAAGGTGTTGAGGAAGGTATCCGTAAAGGTATCTACAAACTGGAAACCCTGACCGGTGATAAAGGCAAGGTACAGTTACTGGGTTCAGGTGCGATTCTGCGTCACGTACGTGAAGCAGGTCAGATTCTGTCTTCTGAATACGGTATCAGCTCTGATATCTACAGCGTGACCTCGTTCACAGAGCTGGCACGTGAAGGTCAGGATTGTGATCGCTGGAACATGCTGCATCCGTCAGAAACCCCGCGCGTGCCTTACATCACTCAGGTGATGAACGATGCACCGGCTGTGGCATCCACTGACTGGATGAAACTGTTCGCAGAACAGGTTCGCGGTTATGTTCCTGCTGACCAGTACCGCGTACTGGGTACTGACGGTTACGGCCGTTCAGACAGCCGTGATAACCTGCGTCATCATTTCGAAATTGATGCCGGTTATGTTGTTGTTGCTGCTCTGGGTGAGCTGGCTAAACGTGGTGAAATTGACGTGAAAGTGGTTGAAGAAGCCATTAAGAAATTCAGCATCAACCCTGAAAAAGTTAACCCGCGTGTGGCATAAGAGGTAAAAATTAATGTCTATTGAAATCCATGTGCCTGATATCGGTTCAGATGAAGTTGATGTAACTGAAATTCTGGTCAGTGTCGGCGATAAAGTAGAAGCAGAACAATCACTCATCACCGTTGAAGGTGACAAGGCGTCGATGGAAGTTCCGTCTCCGCAGGCAGGGGTTGTTAAAGAGATTAAAGTTGCCGTGGGCGATAAAGTCAGCACCGGTTCTTTCATCATGGTATTTGAAGCAGAGGCCGCAGCAGCGGCTCCTGCTCCGGCAGCTCAGGCTGCCGCACCTGCTGCTCCGGCAGCGGCTGCAGCATCTGCACTGCAGGAAGTTCACGTACCGGATATCGGTGGTGACGAAGTTGATGTGACTGAAATCATGGTCAGCGTCGGCGATACTGTGACTGAAGAACAGTCTCTGATCACTGTTGAAGGCGACAAAGCCTCAATGGAAGTTCCGTCTCCGATGGCGGGTGTGGTTAAAGAGATCAAAGTTGCTGTCGGCGATAAAGTCAGCACCGGTTCCCTGATCATGGTCTTTGAAGTTGCGGGCGCAGCACCGGCGGCACAGCCTGCCGCAGCCGCTCCGGCACCTGCAGCAGCGGCACCGGCCGTGGCAGCAGACAAAGAAATCCATGTACCGGATATCGGCGGTGACGAAGTTGACGTGACTGAAATTATGGGCAGCGGCGGGGATACCGTGACTGAAGAAAAGTCTCTGATCACTGTTGAAGGGGACAAAACCTCAATGGAAGTCCCGTCTCCGATGGGGGGGGAAAGCAAAGAAAAAAAAGAAGCAGGCGGGGGTAAAATCAAAAACGGCG
>OJJS01000003.1_pt1 | contig 125510 bp, 116 predicted proteins | sample 1596371 | NCBI WGS metagenome assembly OJJS01 (sample SAMEA4350116, study PRJEB24818) | metagenome | biome: human; feature: gut; material: faeces | place: Denmark | collected 2013-09 | reverse complement strand
ATATAATAATTAAAAATAAAAGATGAGGGGATACAGAAATATTCCTGCTATACCATCATAGTTGAATAGATCGCTCTGTGATAACTCTCACATAAAAAGAATAATTAATTCTCTAGCATGCCGATTATATCTTATACAAAGGATCACGCATGAAGATTGACTTAACCTCTATGATTACCGAGAGCCGCAACCCGGCCAGCGCGGATATCGACAGTCTGCCGACACTGGATATGCTGCGGGTGATTAACCGCGAAGACCAGACCGTCGCGCTTGCCGTGGAAAAAACCCTGCCGCAGGTGGCACAGGTCGTGGATGCAGTGGCTCAGGCGTTCCGTCTGGGCGGACGGCTGATTTATATGGGCGCGGGCACCTCCGGCCGCCTCGGGATACTGGATGCCAGCGAATGCCCGCCGACCTTCGGCACCCCGGCTGAGCAGGTGGTCGGTCTGATTGCCGGCGGTCATAAAGCCATTCTGAAAGCCGTTGAAAATGCAGAGGATAACCGCGAACTGGCCGTGAATGATCTGAAAGCACTGAATTTCAGTGAGAAAGATGTACTGGTCGGGATCGCCGCCAGCGGCCGCACCCCTTATGTACTGGGCGGCATGGAATACGCGCTGTCCCTCGGCGCAACAGTTGCCGCTGTCAGCTGCAACCCGGACAGTGAAATGAGCCGCCTGGCCGGTATCGCCATCACACCGGTGGTCGGTCCGGAAGTGATCACCGGTTCCTCCCGCATGAAAGCCGGGACCGCCCAGAAACTGATACTCAATATGATCACCACCGGGGCGATGATCCGCTCGGGGAAAGTGTACGGCAACCTGATGGCGGACGTGGAAGCGACCAACGCCAAACTGGTTGAGCGGCAAAAACGTATTGTGATGGCCGCAACGGAATGTGACAGAGTGACCGCAGAACAGGCACTTACCGCCTGTGACGGACACTGCAAAACCGCCATCGTGATGATCCTGGCACAGCTGAGTGCCGGTGACGCCAAAGCCCTGCTGGCACAGCATCAGGGGTTTATCCGTGACGCGCTGACCGGTGCGGCACACTCTTAACGCAAGGTAATCACCATGGCCAAAATCAGTCAGTCAACCATCATACAGATTCTGGATGCCATCGGCGGTCCGGGTAACGTGGCACAGAGCGGAAACTGCATGACCCGCCTGCGTCTGACACTGCACAACACACAGCTGGCGGATAAAATCGCCATCAAAAAAATTGAGGGCGTGCTGGGTGTGATTGAAAGTGATGAGCAGTTCCAGATTGTGCTGGGACCCGGAAAAGCACAAACCGCCGCAGAACTGATGCAGAAACATCTGGATGATTATGTTCCCGGCAGTGAACCTGACAGCCGCAGTCTGAAAGAAATCGCCGCCGATCAGAAACAGCATCTGAAAGAGAAACAAACGAACCCGGTACAGCGTTTTCTTGCCAAATTTGCCACGATTTTTACCCCGCTGATTCCGGGTTTTATCGGCGTGGGTCTGCTGCTCGGCTTTGCCACACTGTTTGAATCGCTCTGGGTCACCGGAAATCCGGCCCCGAACAGCACGCTGGTTGAAGTACTCAGTTACATGAAGGTCTTCGGCAAGGGGCTGTTTACCTTTATGGGGATACTGATTGGTTATAACGCACAGAAAGCCTTCGGTGGTTCCGGTGTCAATGGTGCTATCATCGCGGCGCTGTTTATCCTCGGTTATGATCCGCAGGCGACCAAAGGTTTCTACTCCGGTATGGAAACCTTTTTCGGCCATGGTATTGATCCGCGCGGTAATATCATCGGTATTCTGATCGCCACTATCACCGGCGCATGGGTGGAGCGGCAAGTACGGCGCTTTATCCCGGCAAACCTGGATATCATTCTGACATCCGCCATCACCCTGCTGATTATGGGTGCACTAACCTTTATTGTGATTATGCCGATCGGCGTCTGGCTGTTTGACGGTATGTCCTGGCTGTTTATGCACCTCAACGCCAACCCGTTCGGGGCGGCAGTTCTCGCCGGTCTGTTCCTGATTGCGGTGATGTTCGGTATCCATCAGGGTTTTATCCCGGTGTATACCGCACTGGTCGGCACTCAGGGTTTTAACTCCCTGTTCCCGATCCTTGCCATGGCGGGTGCCGGTCAGGTCGGTGCGGCACTGGCACTGTATATCCGCGCCAAAAAAGACTCGGTTCTGCGTAATCAGATCCGCGGGGCGATTATCCCGGGTTTCCTCGGGATCGGCGAACCGCTGATCTACGGCGTAACCCTGCCGCGCGTGAAACCGTTTATTACCGCCTGTTTCGGCGGTGCGGCGGGCGGGTTCTTTATCGGACTGATTGCCTGGTTCGGCTATCCGGTCGGGCTGAATACGGTTTTCGGACCATCCGGCATTATCGCCATTCCGGTCATGACATCCGACAGCGGTATCTTCATGGGGATGGCGGTCTATACCGGCGGGTTACTCGTCGCCTATCTGGCCGGATTCCTGCTTACCCTGCTGTTCGGCAGTAAGAATGTGGATTTAAGCTGATTTCGCTGTAGTGATATAAAAACAGACCGCAATGCGGTCTGTTTTTCATGATTATTCAAACAGGATAAAATCAGCGGGAAATAAGTGCCTGCTCCGGTAACTGAACAATAAACTGATTTTTTGAGACCGAATTCGCCGTTGTGGCAGCATTCAGCCGCGCCTCAAGCCAGCCCGGATAACGCAGCGTAAAGGCCTTTAATTTATCAGTCTCTTTAAAAGGCTCAATGCCTTCTTCAGTACAAGATTGTATAAATTCCTCCAGAGACACTGCGCCTTCTTTTTTCAGGCCTTCAATGCTGTCAGATACAAAATCGCAATACCCGTTTACATCCAAAAACTTACCGCGGAATGCCTTAATTTCATCCTCATAAGTTACGGATGCAGGGTGACCATCGATAGTCATGATATTTGTGCTCTTAATCATTACTTATCCTGCCGGTATCATTCAATGATATCACTCTATGCAGGAGTAGCATGACATCAACTCATGATATCACATGAAATAGTGAGGCAGATTATTGTGAGCCATTTTTCATTCAGCTTCTGTTTTTGTTCCGCAGGTTATATTATGTCGGCTATTCAAGCCAGATGAGCGGCACACAGGCGGCGGTGAGTAACCCCATCACAATGTTGAAGGTGAACCAGGTATTGCGGCTGCGCAGAAAACGGCCGATAAAGGCACCGAATCCGATCCAGATAAACCCGGCAACCAGGTTCACTGAGACCATCACGATACTCATCACCCCGACAGACAGCATATAGGCGTCACCGCTCAGGCTGTAACTGCCGACAGCGCCCAGTCCCATCAGCCAGGCCTTGGGATTGATAAACTGTAACAGCGCGCCCTGATACCAGGTAACGGCTTTACTGACCTGAGGTTCATTAAGAGGCTGATAAGGTGCGGTGGCCAGTTTTTTGGCAAGCCACAGAAGGTAAAGACTGCCCGCAATTTTCATAGCAGTATGCAATTTCGGATAAATAAGTAAAATAGCCGCAACGCCAAAGGCGGAAAGGTATAATACCGTCTGCATACCGAGCATAATACCGGCCATCAGCACCAGTGTGCGGCGGAAACCGTACTGCGCACCGGAGGCAGTCAGCAGCAGATTATTAGGCCCCGGCGTGACTGCCGCAATAAACATAAAAACAGAAAGTGAGATAAAAAGGTGTGCAGTCATGAATAATCCGGCAACATGGTCATTTCCTTTACCGGAAATTACCAGCATGTTTTTCATTAAACAAGAGACGTTTTTTCATTACGAACCAAACTATGTCTAGTCATTTTCAACCGATTTCCTGGGCAACAAATCCGCACCTGCAAACACTGCTGCCCCGGATTTTCCGCCGGAAACCGGCGATAAAACCATTCTGGCAGCGCCTGACGCTGCCGGATAATGATTTTATTGATCTTGCATGGAGCGAAGACCCGGATACCGCACGCCACAAACCACGCCTGGTCATTTTTCACGGCCTGGAGGGCAGCTTCCGCAGCCCTTATGCGCACGGTATCCTGGCAGCAGCCGCCCGTCAGGGCTGGCTGGGCGTTGTCATGCATTTTCGCGGCTGCAGCGGCGAGCCGAACCGATCAAAACGGATTTACCACTCCGGGGAAACCGGTGATGCCCGTTATATGCTGAAGTGGCTGCAGGATACCTACGGCAAAGTGCCGACCGGTGCGGTCGGTTATTCACTCGGCGGCAATATGCTGGCCTGTTATCTCGCCGAAGAAGGTGAAAATGCGGCGGTGGATGCCGGCATTGTGGTTTCTGCCCCGCTGATGCTGGAACCCTGCTCCTTCAAAATGGAAAAAGGGTTTTCCCGTTTTTATCAGTGGTATCTGCTTAAAGGACTGAAACGCAATGCCACCCGCAAGCTGGTGCGCTACCCGAACTCGCTGCCGACAAACCTGCTGCATATCCGCGCAATTAAACGTATCCGGGAATTTGATGACATTATCACCTCGCGCATCCACGGATTCCGGGATGCCTCTGATTACTACCGCCGGTGCAGCGCCCTGCCGAAACTCCCGGCCGTACGTAAGCCGATGCTGATCATCCACGCCAAAGATGATCCCTTTATGGCTCAGGAAGTGGTGCCGGATCTGTCGCAGCTGCCGCCATGTGTGGAATATCAGATGACCGAGCACGGCGGTCATGTCGGCTTTGTGACCGGCAGCTGGCGCCGCCCGCGCTTATGGCTGGAAGAACGCATTCCTGAATGGCTGGCACCGCATCTGACCGCGAAGGAGACAGAATGATTATTCCCTGGCAGGATATCGCGCCGGAAACACTGGAAAGTATCCTGGAAAGTGTGGTGCTGCGCGAAGGCACCGATTACGGCGAACATGAAAAATCACTCAGTGATAAAGTGGCGGATCTTTACACGCAACTCAAAAACGGCGACATTGTGATCGTCTGGTCGGAATTACACGAAACACTCAACATCATGCCGTCGGCAGAATTCCGCGGCTGATTCAGCCGGAGGAAATGCCGTATGTCACGGACCCACCCGATTATCGCCGTTACCGGTTCCAGCGGAGCCGGTACCACTACCACCAGTCAGGCTTTCCGTAAGATTTTCCAGCAGCTGGATGCGGTTCCGGCCATTATTGAGGGTGACAGTTTCCACCGTTACACACGGCCGGAAATGGATGCCGCCATCCGTAAAGCCCGCGAACAGGGGCGTCACATCAGCTATTTCGGGCCGGAAGCCAATGACTTTGCCCTTCTCGAAAGTACATTCCGTCAGTACAGTGAAAACGGCAGCGGTGAGCGCCGTAAGTACCTGCATACTTATGATGAAGCAGTGCCCTATAACCAGCTTCCCGGCACCTTTACCCCCCGTGAGGCACTGCCTGCCGGTACAGACGTGCTTTTCTACGAGGGTCTTCACGGCGGCGTGGTCACACCGGAACATAATATTGCCGGACACGTGGATTTGCTGGTCGGCGTAGTGCCGATAGTCAACCTGGAGTGGATACAGAAGTTAGTCCGCGACACCAGCGATCGCGGACATTCACGGGAAGCGGTGATGGATTCCGTCGTACGTTCGATGGATGATTACATCCGCTATATCACCCCGCAGTTTTCCCGCACCCACATTAACTTCCAGCGGGTGCCGACGGTGGATACCTCGAATCCGTTTTCGGCCAAATCCATTCCGTCACAGGATGAAAGCTTTACCGTGATCCGCTTCCGCGGCCTGAAAAAAATCGATTTTCCCTATTTGTTATCCATGCTTCAGGGGTCGTTTATTTCCGCCTCAAATACGATTGTTGTACCCGGCGGCAAATTAGGACTGGCAATGGAATTAATAATGGCGCCCCTGGCAGAGCAATTATTACAGGGAAAACAAATAAACAAGCGATAAAAAAACCGGGTAATAATGTATTACCCGGTTTATGTTCAAAAATAAAAATAATCTTTCAAAAAATTATTCAATATTTTTCACTTCAAAACTATGTGTAATGTTAACACTTTCGCCTAACATTAATGAAACAGAACAATATTTTTCAGCGGATAATTGCACGGCACGTCCGACAACGTTTTCTGTCAGGTCACGGCCGGTTACAATAAAATGCAGATTGATGTGAGTGAATAAACGCGGCGCGGTTTCACGACGTTCAGCAGTAAGTTTTACATCACAATCAATGACTTGATTACGGCCTTTTTGCAAAATAGAGACAACATCAATGGCGCTGCAGCCGCCGGTTGCCATCAGTACCATCTCCATCGGGTTCGGGGCTTTTTCACCGGCATTACCGTCCATTGTAATCTGGTGTCCTGACGCGGATTCCCCTAAGAAAGTCATGTTCTCAACCCACTTTACACGCGCTTCCATTTTTATACCCTCATCATCAATATAATTCACGACAGACTACCCTTTCATTCACGGGCTGGCAATCTATCTCATAGTTTATTATGCTGAAGCGAGACAGTGGAAGACAGGACTGTTTTCCTGTGCTAAAAACACGGCAAGGATTTATCTATGGCTAAGATCAATATCTTTCCGTGTGGATTATTATACTATTTTAATAAACTAACTTGCCGGAAATTCAGCAAGTTAATATGATAAGCTAAGACTTTATATAATTGCAGAGCGTAAACAACGGTTTGCAATAACTAACAACAGAGGATAACGCGAATGGTTCTCGGCAAGCCACAAACAGACCCCACGCTTGAATGGTTTTTGTCTCACTGCCATATCCACAAATATCCATCCAAAAGCACGCTTATTCATCAGGGCGAAAAGGCAGAAACACTCTACTACATTGTAAAAGGTTCTGTTGCGGTACTGATCAAAGATGAAGAAGGCAAAGAGATGATTTTATCCTATCTCAACCAGGGTGATTTCATCGGTGAACTCGGATTATTTGAGGAAGGTCAGGAACGTACGGCGTGGGTACGGGCAAAAAGCGCCTGCGAAGTTGCAGAAATCTCGTACAAAAAGTTCCGCCAGCTTATCCAGGTTAACCCGGATATCCTTATGCGCCTTTCCGCGCAGATGGCAAGCCGCCTGCAAACCACATCAGAAAAGGTCGGAAACCTTGCATTCCTTGATGTGACAGGCCGCATCGCCCAGACATTACTGAACCTGGCGAAACAGCCGGATGCGATGACGCACCCGGACGGTATGCAAATCAAAATTACCCGTCAGGAAATCGGCCAGATTGTGGGATGTTCCCGCGAAACAGTCGGCCGTATTCTGAAGATGCTGGAAGATCAGAACCTGATCTCCGCACACGGTAAAACCATCGTGGTATACGGCACCCGTTAATCCGGACGGCCTTTATCACCAAAACAGGCGCAATTGCGCCTGTTTTTCTTTTCTTAATCATCGTGATTACTGAAGAATATCTGCCCTGCGGTATCGCAGCTTTCTTTCACGGCAGGCTTGATCAAAGGATGCTTTCAACTGACGCATTGCTGCTGTTTTACGCTCTGCAATGTTCATTTTTTTTATCTCAGAAATGTCGTGTTTTAAGTACATACCCTTTACCTCCTTCACCAAGACCAGCCCTTGGTAAAGATGAACATAAAAGCTGCCATGAAGAAATTCTTCAAATTTGCCTGAAAGCCGGATTGTCATTATTTTACTGAGAGCAGATAAACATCCGGCAAACTTATCATGACAAAAACAATAATAAAATATACAAATCAGTTAGTTAAATACGTTAATGCGGTGAAATCACTGCATTTCCCGGAAGTCATTCAGGGTCTTTGCCAGTCGTTTCATTCCCTCATCCACATCGGCTTTTTCAATAATCAGCGACGGCGTAAAACGCAGGACATTGCTACCGGCATTCAGCAGCATCAGGCCATTTTTGGCCGCGAGTCCCAGCAGTGTTTTTGACTGATCGCGGAAGATACCCGCCAGTTCGGCACCTATCAGCAGCCCTTTACCGCGGATCTCCGCAAACGCGTTAAATGTGCTGTTCAGGGATTGCAGAGCATCGGCAAACCACTGATGGCGCTCATTCACACCCGCCAGCAGTGCCGGGTCGTTGATCAGATCAAAGGCCGCATTGCCGACCGCACAGGCCAGCGGGTTACCGCCGTAGGTTGTGCCGTGTGTACCGGGCACCATCACCTGCGCAATGTCCTGTTTTGTCAGCATCGCACTGATCGGAAAACCACCGCCCAGCGCTTTCGCCGTGGTCAGAATGTCCGGCTCAATGCCGTAGTCCATATAGGCAAACAGTTTTCCGCTGCGCCCCATTCCGCTCTGCACTTCATCAAAGACCAGCAATGCCTGATGTTTATCACACAGATCTCGCACTCCCTGCATAAAAGCAGGAGTGGCAGGCGTGATCCCCCCCTCACCCTGGATAGGTTCCAGAACCACGGCACAGGTGTGATCGTCCATCACCGCTTTGACAGCATCGAGGTCGTTGAAAGGTACATGAATTATATCTGCCGGTTTCGGCCCGAAACCATCGGCATATTTCGGCTGACCGCCGACAGAAACGGTGAAAAGAGTCCGGCCGTGGAAGCCATGGTGAAAAGCAATAATCTTGGTTTTATAAGGATGATGACGGGTCAGTGCATAATGACGTGCCAGTTTGAATGCGGCTTCATTCGCCTCCGCGCCGGAGTTGGCAAAGAAAACCCGTTCCGCGAACGTGTGTTTTATCAGCTTCTGCGCCAGTGTCAGTGCCGGTTCATTGGTGAAAATATTGCTGACATGCCAGAGTGACTCACTCTGGGTTTTCAGCGCAGCGACCAGCGCCGGATGACAATGCCCCAGTGCCAGTACGGCAATACCACCGGCAAAATCGACATATTCGGTGCCGTTCTGATCCCATACACGGCTTCCCTGTCCTCTGACAGGAATAAAATCAGCCGGTGCATAAATTGGCAGCATTACTTCATCATAAGTGCCGCGCGTTACCGCATTCTGTTTTGTCATCGTTCCTTACCTGATCTACCCACAAGTGAAAATATAATCACCAAATATGAATAAAAAATCAAATTAAAACGAATGAAAAAACAGAACCGGGGATAAAATAATCGATAACTGATTAGTATTTCAGGAAATTATTCAGGAGTTCATGCCCCTGTTCACTGAGAATACTTTCCGGATGGAATTGCACACCTTCAATCGGCAGGGTTTTATGGCGGATACCCATGATTTCATCCACATTACCGTCGTGCAGGCTCCATGCCGTGACTTCAAAAGAGGCCGGCAGTGTTTCCGGGGCAATTACCAGTGAATGATAGCGGGTGACGGTCAGCGGACGGTTCAGCCCTTTGAACACCCCCTGCTGATTATGATGGATTGCGGTGGTTTTGCCGTGCATGACTTTACGCGCCTTCACCACCTGTGCGCCAAACGCCTGACCGATAGCCTGATGCCCGAGGCAAACCCCGAGGATCGGGATCTCACCGGCGAAATGACTGACGGCATCCAGTGAAATACCGGCTTCAGACGGCGTACAGGGACCCGGTGAGATCACCAGGTGAGACGGCGATAATTGCTCAATATCACTGAGGCTGACAGCATCATTTCGTTTAACCTGTACATCTGCACCTAACTCACAGAAGTATTGATACAGGTTATAAGTAAATGAGTCATAATTATCGATAATTAATAGCATGATTAATCTATATCCAACTGATATATTTATCTTTTTTATTTTCAAACTGCTGCGTCAGGCACACGTTGACAGCGCCCGGCAACCACAGGGGATTGCACAGTCAGCTTCATGAAGCGGGCTATAATACCACAGCCGGACAGAGAAAATAGCCCGAATGCGGCATGGTACCGCAGAGGCAGATATCGTCGGATTCAGACTATCAGGGAGTTTGACATGCTTACGGGGAATATCCGGAAATATTCCCCTTAGTCTGCACGAAAATACGGTTTATTTTACGATAGTTGCAGAAATAATTTTGACCGGTGTTGACGGCACATTCTGGTAAGGACCGATATTTTCAGTCTTCACTTTTGAGATTTTATCGACAACATCCATGCCGTTCACGACTTTACCAAACACGGCATAGCCGAAATCACGCTGGCCGTGGTCGAGGAATGCATTATCCGCCACGTTGATAAAGAACTGGCTGGTTGCGCTGTCTTTATCTGCGGTACGCGCCATCGCAATGGTTCCGCGCAGATTACGCAGGCCGTTATCCGCTTCGTTTTTGACAGGCGGACGGGTCTGTTTCTGATTCATATCCGCCGTAAAGCCGCCGCCCTGCACCATAAAGCCCGGGATGACGCGGTGGAATGTTGTATCGTCATAGAACTTATCTGAGACATACTGTTTAAAATTTTCCACAGTTTTCGGCGCTTTTTCATTATCCAGCGCAATTTCAAAGTCACCTGCGGTGGTGGTAAATTTAACATGCGTCTGCTCCGCCGCGAACGCCAGCGAAGTTGCACTGAGGGTACAGGCTGCCACAAATGAAACTAAAACTCGTTTTAACATTCCCAATTCCTTTCAACGAAATAAACTTACACTAATCTTAACGATTTTAATGGGCAATGGCGTGAAGTGCCACCGATTTACTTTAATTTACTTTCACGGCAGGGATGAAGAATTAATATAAGAATTTTTCACGTATTTGTACTGATGATATTTCGCTCACGGCCCGTAATTAAGCAAAATACGGCGAAATTTTTCATCCTGCTGATACATTTATTGCATTTAACGTGTAAATATAAATATCACACTGATCTTTATGGATAATTTTCATTTACTGATAAAAAACTCAACTTATGCCAAATAAAAAATAACATCCGGTCTTATAACCAATAATAAACTGCCCTGATTTTTTATCTTTTTACGCGTAAATATCAGTGTCTTTTCTGCCGGAAACACTTTGTTTTCTCCGGATTATATCTGCTGCCGCTCCCCATCCTATTATTGTTGTCACTTTTTTCATTTCTGAAAATAAACAGGCGCAGTAATCTGTCTGCCGCAGTTCTTAAACAACATGCATTAGGCTATAATCATCCCGGTTTCGACCTGAGGAGAACAGATTTTGACCATTAAAACGCACAACTACCAAGTGACCCATTTTGTCATCAGCGCACCGGATATCCGCCATTTACCGGAAGATACGGGGATCGAAGTGGCGTTTGCCGGTCGCTCCAATGCCGGAAAATCCAGTGCACTGAATGCACTGACACAGCAAAAAAGCCTGGCGCGGACCAGTAAGACACCGGGACGTACCCAGCTTATCAACCTGTTTGAAGTCACTGACGGCTGCCGTGTGGTTGACCTGCCGGGCTATGGATACGCTGAAGTTCCGGAAGCAATGAAACGGAAATGGCAGGCCGCACTGGGCGAATATCTGCAAAAGCGCAACTGTCTGCGTGGTCTGGTGGTACTGATGGATATCCGTCATCCGCTTAAAGACCTGGATATGCAGATGATTGAGTGGGCAGTGGCAATGCAGGTGCCGGTACTGGCATTACTGACCAAAGCCGACAAACTGGCCAGCGGCGCACGCAAAAAGCAGCTGATGGCTGTTCGCGATGCTCTGGCAGAACTGAGTGACACCGGCGATATTCAGGTGGAATACTTCTCCGCCCTGAAAAAAATCGGTATTGATAAGTTACGCCTGAAACTGGACACCTGGTTCAGCGAAAGCGACGCGGAGTGATCCCCTCCCGAAACAGATGGTTATTACTGACCATCTGTTCTTTCCTGTAATCATCATCCCTTAGCCAAAAGACCGAAAAAAGCCGCTCTGCCGGTGATAATCTGTCCGCCCCCTCTCTTCCCTGCTATACACAATCTGATGGTATGTTCACAAACATAAGGATGTGTTTTATGCGGGAAAAAACATTATATATTCTGGCCGACGATTTATACCGTATGGGCAACAGTAGTTCGTCCCGGCTGGCAAATGTCAGAAGGAGCGATATTAATACCAGAGAAATTGGTGAAACAGATTTCATTGTTGCTGATAATAACGGTGTGAGTGTATTTACCAAAGAAGGCCTGGATGAATGCCCGCTGACCGGGTGGGTGTGGGAGTTAAAAGCAGGTACTATCCTGCCTGCCGGCCTGACTATTGTTAAACGGGGTTCAAAGGGCCATCATATGATTGTGCCGGCGGAAAATATGCCGCTGACAAAATATATCAGCCTGCTGGAAAGTGTGGCCATGTTCTGTGAAAAACAATATATGAAGAGAGCATAACAGATGCGGGTACTCGAACTCAAAATCGACAGAAGCACATTTAACTTACTGTGGAAATCACTCCATGCCAGGGAAGAAGCACTCCTTCGCAGAGTTGAGGAATACGGGGAAGATTCAGATGAAGGCGCTGATGCCCTGAATGATATCATGGCACTCCGCCTTTACCGGAAAGAACTCCGGGAAGATGCCGAACCGGTTTTTGATGCGAATGCCTTTCTCACTGACGATTAACCTCTCCCCGCCTTTATTCCGGACAAAAAAATGCTCCGGTCAGAAGTTGTCTGACCGGAGCAGCTAATATTCAGCTAAATCCGATTACGTGAAGTAAAAGGTCTGAAAGATAGAACATCTTACCTCTGTACCCTACACAAATAACTTTACAGCAAATTTACGGACAAAAAAACCTTTTTTGTAATTTTTTTTCAGATTACGCACGATTCAGCTTGTCATAAAACCGTAAAATTCATCTCAAATGTTCTTTAATTACATATTTATGCGATCTGGATCTATAGGCAGTCCGGAGCTGTCCGCATAAAATAGCAACAAAACAGCACAAATGATGCCGTTTTAATACCATACTGTTATGATAGTCTGAGCGCATCCGGGAGTACGCCTCCCCATTATTCCGAATTATATTAGTGAGTTAGCTATGGCATTACTGACATTACGGCATTTTCCTGATCCCTGCCTGCGGGAAACGGCCCAACCCGTCACGGTTTTTGATGACGACCTGAAAACATTTGTTACTGATATGACAGAAACCATGTATGCCGAACGGGGCATCGGCCTTGCTGCGCCGCAGGTGGGCGTCTGTAAACGTGTGATTATCGTTGATGTCTCTGAAAACCGGGATCAGCCGATGGCGCTGATTAATCCTGAGTTTATTCAGTGTGACGGAGAAATGATGATGATGGACGGTTGCCTGTCCCTGCCGGAGAGTTATACGGAGACACAGCGCTATTCTTCAGTCATGGTCCGCTATCAGGATGTGAACGGTACAGAACACACTCTTGAGGCAGAGGGATTACAGGCGGGTTGCCTCCAGCATGAAATCGACCATCTCAACGGTAAACTGTTTATCGACCATCTCTCACCGCTGAAGCGCCAGCGCATTGAGAAAAAAGTGAAGAAAACCCTGAAAATGCGGGAAGAAAACGCATAACAGGCTCCCTGCAATACCTTTACGCTATAGATTTCAGTATGTGACCCGGATTTTTGAGTGCGGCCATGTGATACCGGATGCTAAGGCTAAATCATTCGGTTTGCAACAAGGCAGCAAGCAGAAGGAACCAGAGCACAATCCCTTTACGCTATAGATTTCAATTCGTGGTAAGGCGGCAAAGGAAGAAATCCGGGGAGCATACACCAGTATGTGACCCGGATTTCTGAGTGCGGCCAATGTGATACCGGATGCTAAGGCTAAATCATTCGGTTTGCAGCAAGGCAGCAAGCAGAAGGAACCGGGGAGCATACATCAGTATGTGACCCGGTTCGTGACGCGCAGCGAACGCCGCTGCAGGCCGAAGGATGACGCCTTAGTGGGCTTCGTCCCAATTGGCGCCAACCCCCGCTTCCACTTTTAACGGCACATCCAGTTTCATCGCTGCTTCCATCAGCCCGCGAATCTTCTCTGCCATCTCTGCCTGTTGTTCTTTTCTGACTTCAAACACCAGTTCATCGTGCACCTGCATAATCATCAGTGCATCGATATTCTCTTTTTGCAGCCAGTCATCCACGGCGATCATCGCTTTTTTGATGATATCCGCTGCGGTACCCTGCATCGGCGCATTGATGGCCTCACGTTCGGCGGCTTTACGGCGCATACCGTTGCGGGAATTAATTTCCGGCAGCCAGAGACGACGGCCTTCCAGCGTTTCCACGTATCCTTTTTCTGCCGCATGTTCACGGGTGCGGGCCATATACTCCAGCACGCCCGGATAGCGTTCAAAATAGAGATCCATATAACGCTGTGCTTCACCACGCGGGATGCCCAGCTGACGCGCAAGACCAAATGCGCTCATGCCGTAAATCAGGCCGAAGTTAATCGCTTTCGCGCTGCGGCGCTGATCAGACGTCACTTCTTCCAGCGGCACACCAAACACTTCTGCCGCGGTTGCACGGTGGATATCCTTGCCTTCGGCAAAAGCTTTCAGCAGTCCTTTGTCCTGTGACAGATGCGCCATGATACGCAGCTCAATCTGCGAATAGTCCGCCGCCATAATGCAGTAGCCGTCACGGGCGATAAACGCCTGACGGATACGGCGTCCCTCATCCGTCCTGACAGGAATATTCTGCAGGTTCGGGTCACGGGAAGACAGGCGGCCGGTTGCCGTCACTGCCTGGTGATAAGAGGTATGCACACGGCGGGTTTTCGGATCCACCATCAGCGGCAGTTTATCGGTATAGGTGGTTTTCAGTTTGGACAGACTGCGGTGCTCCAGGATCACACGCGGTAACTCGTGGTTATCCGCCAGCTCTTCCAGCACTTCCTCATTAGTTGACGGGGCGCCGCCCGGGGTTTTCTTCACCACCGGCAGATTCAGTTTTTCAAACAGAATGGCCTGTAACTGCTTCGGCGAAGAAAGATTGAATTCTTCACCAGCGATGGTAAATGCCTGTTTTTCCAGCTCATCCAGGCGGGCTGTCAGTTGTACTGATTGTGCCGCCAGCACATTGGCGTCGATCAGAACTCCGGTCCGTTCCATACGGGAAAGCACCGGTACCAGCGGCATTTCGATATCCTGATAGACATGCAGCAGGGATTTTTCCGCTTCCAGCTGCGGATAGAGCGCCTGATGCAGCAGCAACGTGATATCCGCATCTTCCGCCGCATAATTGGCGGCTTCTTCCAGCGGGATCTGATTAAACGTCAGCTGCTTTTTGCCTTTCCCGGCGATCTCTTCAAATGTCGTGGTTTTATAATTCAGATGACGATCAGCCAGGCTGTCCATATCATGGCGCCCGGCAACACTGTTGAGCACATAGGATTCCAGCATGGTGTCGAAAGCGATACCGCGCAGCTCCACATCGTAATTTTCCATAATCCCGCGATCAAACTTGAGGTTCTGACCGATTTTACGGATTTTTTCATCTTCCAGAATCGGTTTCATCACCCGCAGCACCTGCTCAGTCAGCAGCTGATCCGGCGCATCCAGGTAATCATGGCCGATCGGCACATAAGCGGCATGACCTGCTTTTGCGGCAAATGACATACCGACCAGACGCGCAGAAAGGTTATCCAGACTGTCTGTCTCGGTATCAAAGGCAAATTCACCGGCTTCACGCAGGATATCCGCCCAGCGGTTCAGTGCCGCTTCATCGAGGATAGTTTCATAGTTTTCATTGCTGATTTCCGGCGCAGCCACCGGTGCTGCCGGAGATTGTGCTGCGACGGCAGTCACCGCTGCTTTCGATGGTGCACTGCGGGTGCTTTTCTTCGCCAGCCAGCCGCCGTTTTCCAGATCACTTATCCAGCGTTTGAATTCATACTGCGTGAATAATGCATGCAACTTATCCAAATCCGGCTCTGACAGTACAAGGGTGTCCCAGGTACGATCGAGTTCCACATCGGTTTTGATGGTCGCCAGGGTGTAAGAGAGATACGCCATCTCTTTGTTGGTTTCCATCTTCGGCGCAAGGGTTTTGGCGCCACGGAAACTCAGTCCGGCAATTTTACTCAGATCTGTATAGATATCATCCAGACTGCCCAGCCCCTGTAACAGTGCCTGAGCCGTTTTCTCACCGACACCCGGCACGCCCGGGATGTTATCGGAGGAATCGCCCATCAGCGCCAGATAATCGATAATCAGTGACGGCGGAACACCATACTTGGTTTCCACTTCCTCCGGCCCGAGAATGGTATTATTCATGGTATTGATCAGCGTGATATCCGGCGTCACCAGCTGTGCCATATCTTTATCACCGGTGCTGATCAGTACCGCACGGCCTTCGGCTGCTGCCTGTTTCGCCAGTGTCCCGATAACATCATCGGCTTCCACACCGGAGACAGATAACAGCGGCATGCCCATCGCGATAACCATGTCATGCAGCGGCGCTATCTGCTCACGCAGATCATCCGGCATCGGCGGACGATGTGATTTATAGGCTTCAAACAGTTCATCGCGGAACGTTTTACCTTTGGCATCAAATACCACGGCAACATGGCTGGGTTCATACTGCATCACCAGGCTGCGCAGCATATTCAGCACGCCGTACATGGCACCGGTCGGTTGCCCGGCACTGTTGGTCAGCGGGGGGAATGCGTGGTAAGCACGATAGAGGTACGATGAACCATCGACTAAAATCAAGGGGTTGTCTGCAATCTGAGCCATAATTGCCTTCACAGTATTAAATGGAGTCTTGCGGGTAGCATGCCACAGACTGCGGCATCCGACGACTATTATCGGCCGCAGCCGTTAATCTTCCCGCACATCAGAACAGGACGGGTACGCCGGTAAAATAAAAAATAACAAACTGTGGATAACTTTGTGGGTAAATTTATGAACCCTATGTAAATCACTGTCTGCAGCGTGATATGCCTGAATCTCGTTCAAAAAAATCAATAGGTTATAAACGAATAGCGCAAGATAATCTGCCGCTGTAATCACTTGATTAATGTGGATAGTAAAAAAGCAATGGCGTTACCGCCATTGCTTCCGGGAGATACAGATTCTGAGATTAGTTCTGCTTCAGCAGATAATTGACCGTATCAGAGAACGCTTTGCCGTATTCATTCACATCTTTGACTTCCAGACCGGCGTTGTTGATCTGGTATTTGCCTTTCACAAAGACGGCCGGAACACCGCGTAATTTGTAATCTGCCGCCGCTTTCTGCTGCTTGGCGATCAGCGATTTCACAAAGATACTGTTAGCGGCGGAGTCATAATCCTCACCGGTCACACCCGCTTTGATAAAGGCTTCACGGACATCAGCAGGGGTTTTGATTGTGCCGGTTTTCTGAATGCCTTCAAACAGGATCGGCGTGACTTTATCCTCAACGCCCATCGCCATTGCCACAGCCCAGGCTTTGGTCATTTCAGGACCCATCGGGCCACCGAGGAAATCAACATGATAGCGCTCATGTTTCGCGCCTTCCGGCAGGTTTTTGCTGATGGATTCCGGCACTTTGAAGTTTTCTTCAAACTGGTAGCAGTGCGGGCAGTAGAAGGAGAAAAACTCCACCACATCCGGCTGATTTGTTACCGGTGTGCTCAGCTCGTTATACTGTTTCCCGGCCACCGGGTTTGCAAAGACACTGAATGACATCGCAAATCCGATCAACGCTAACCAAAGTTTCTTCATCTTTATCTCTCCTGAAAATCAATAAGGCAGATAACGTGTCAGCGGAGGCTCCGCCAGCACAGCTATCTGTTCAGTCATCAGTGATTGCTGCTGTGACCAGAAATCACTTTCCGCCATCCATGGAAAAGCTTTAGGAAAAGCGGGATCCTGCCAGCGGCGTGCCACCCAGGATAAAAAATGAACCATGCGCATGGCACGCAGCGGTTCAATCAGTGCCAGCTCGCGCGTATCAAAGTCACAAAACTCCTGATAGGCATCGAGCAGGATGTCCAGCTGATAACGGCGCGAGTCGGTATCCCCGCTGAGCAGCATCCACAGATCCTGCACTGCCGGGCCATTGCGGGCGTCATCGAAATCCACCAGCCACGGCTCATCACGCCATAAAATATTACCGGGATGACAATCCCCGTGCAGACGGATGGAATGCCAGTCATCGTGCCAGCGGGCAGATGTCTCGCGGACCAGGGTATCCAGCGTCTGTATAAAATCACTCCGCCGCGCCTGCGGGATCAGCGGACACTCCGCAAGAATCTCACGCGGTGTCAGCAGATATTCCTGCAATCCGATCGCCGGGCGGTGTTCAAAACAGTGCTCCCGGCTTATCTGGTGCAATCTGCCGAGCAGACGTCCGGTACTTTCCAGCTGATCGAGATTATCCGTTTCATACGCCCGCCCGCCGACTGACGGGAACAGCGCAAACAGATAACCGTCCTGTGACAGCAATGTGTCACCGTCAAACGCCAGCGGAGCCGCAACCGGCAGCCCGGCGTGTGCCAGTGTCAGCGTCAGCTCGTGCTCCTCACGGATTTGAGCCTCATCCCAGCGCGCCGGACGATAAAACTTCACCACATAGCGGGTGCGGTTTTCATCGGTAAACTGATAGACACGGTTTTCATAGCTGTTCAGCTCGGTCAGACCGGAATCTAACCAGATACCGTAACGGCTCAGACTGTCGATCAGGCGGTCAGGCCGGAAATCCTGAAACGTGAAAACCGGCGGGGTCGTCGTCTGCATTACTCTTTGATGATGCCGCGGGCACGTAACAGCGCCGTTTTAAAATCGTCTTCGTAATCTTTTTTCAGACCCGGAATCGCATCTGTTGCATCAGAGCCGCGCATTTTCAGGTGATAAATAAGAATATCATCGGTCAGATCTGACAGTTCGCCCTCAAACCCGGCTTCATCCGCCAGTTTCTGCAGCATCTGCATCAGGTTCAGATCAGAATGTTGCTGCCAGACCGGCTGCAGGAGTTCGATAACCTCATTAAGGCGATGACATTTCATAATAAATTCCTTATAAGCAAGATCGTAACACATTACCAATTATCCGCCGCTCCGGAAAGAACAGGACTGTCAGGATGCGTAAATATTGGCTGTCTGTAATAACTGCGGCATATTATCCGTGATTATCACGACCATTGCATTGATATTTGCGTACATAGGTATTCGCGGACATCGATATTCGCGCTCACTATACCGGAATCCTTGTTAAGATAAGTTCAGAATATTTATCAGAGATTGTCAGAGAAACTGAAAATGATGATGCAACTCAGCGGCTGTATTCTTGCCGGCGGCCGGGCCACCCGGATGCAGGGGCAGGACAAAGGCCTGGTATTACTGGGCGGGCAGCCGCTTTATCAGCACAGTGTAAAACGGCTCGCTCCGCAGACAGATGACATTTTTATCAATGCCAACCGCAATGCCCGGGATTATCACGCCACCGGCCTGCGGGTAGTGGCGGATACACTGCCGGACTTCCCCGGTCCGCTTGCCGGGATGCTGGCCGGGCTTGAAAATGCCCTGCACGACTGGGTGCTGTTTGTGCCCTGTGATGTGCCGCAGTTCCCGGCGGATCTGGCAGAAAAACTCTGGCAGCAGAAAGGCGATGCCCTGTGTGCCTATGCCTGTGATCACCAGCGGGCGCATCCGGCCTTTGCGCTGTGTCACCGTTCGCTGATCACCCCGCTGAAAGAATACCTTACCGGCGGCGATCGTAAACTTCTGCTGTTTATGGATAAAATCGGCGCAAAAGCCGTCACATTCGATGTAAATCCCGGTGATTTCATTAATCTCAATACCCTTGCAGAGTGCCGCGAATGGGAAAAACAGCACCGGCTGCCGCATCCGGTTCCGCTGCTGGCGGTCACCGCCTACAGTGGTACCGGTAAAACCACCCTGCTGAAAAAACTGATCCCGCAGCTGCGGGAAAGCGGACTGCGTATTGGCCTGGTTAAACACACTCATCACGATATGGATGTCGATACCCCGGGAAAAGACAGCTATGAGCTGCGCAAAGCGGGAGCTTACCAGACCCTGGTGGTCAGTCAGGAGCGGTTTGCGCTGATGACAGAAACGCCCGGCGGTGCGGAGCCTGACCTGATGCAACTGGCCGCCCGCTTTGATACGCGGGAGCTGGATCTTATCCTGGTGGAAGGGTTTAAAGGTGAATCCGTGCCGAAAATCGCCCTGTTCCGCGATGTGACTGACCGTCCGTATCAGACATTACTGGATGAGTTTGTCATTGCCTTTGCCTCTGATAAGCCACGGCAGGATGTCACGGTGCCGCAACTGGATATCAACAATATCACTGCCATCCGCGATTTTATTGTCAGCTGGCTGGAAAACAATCCGTAACCGCCACTCATATCGGGACTGACATAAAATCGTGTTACCCGGCCCGATATGAGTTTCCTCTGCATACTCATACTTTTTATCCTGAAAAAACCATTTAATCTTATTATTTACGTTTTAAAAACGGAGAAATATTGAATATGACGTTATTTGATCTATTCTGAAAACGTATTTGTTGTATTTCCCGAAACAAAAAAATGAGGTTTCTTTATCATGAAAAAGTATTTCGTCACCGCGTGTCTGGTTGCTGCAAGTGCATTTTCCTCAGTGGCTCTCGCTGAACCTGCTGATATTCAGGTTCCGGATAAAATGACCTGTAAAGAATTCGTGAATCTCAACCCGCAAAGCTGGGCGCCGGTTGCCCTGTGGGTGATCAGCAAAGATACACAATACCCGGGCGGTGACTTCGTGGCACTGTCAGAAAAAGGGATTGCGGAAGCACCAAAAATTGTTGAATTCTGCAAGAAATTCCCGGAAGGCACACTCCAGGATTACCTGGCTGCCCGCAATAAATAATCCCCCCGAATAAATAATGAAGCGCCGGAGATATATTCCGGCGTTTTTATGCCACTATTCCGGCAAACTTTCCGCTGCATATTTGCTACAGTATATCTTTCAGCCGCTTTACCGGATAAAAGATATAATGAGTGATGAACTGATTCTGGTCGATGAACATGATAATACCGTCGGGTACGACGAAAAACTCCGTGTTCATCAGCTCGGGTTACTGCACCGTGCATTTTCTGTGTTCCTGTTTAACGATGCCGGTGAGCTGCTGATCCAGCAGCGTGCGCTCAGCAAATACCATTCCGGCGGATTGTGGGCTAACAGCTGCTGCAGCCATCCCCGGCGCGGGGAATCGCTGGCGCAGGCCACACAGCGTCGTTTGCAGGAAGAGTTAGGTATCGCCTGTCCGTTACAGCCGGCCGGTCATATCATTTACCGCACCGAAGTCCCGCCGTCACTCATTGAGCACGAGTATGATCACTTGTTCACCGGCCACTATAACGGAACATTTTCCCTGAATCCGCAGGAAGTGGCCGCCGTGCGCTGGATATCCCTCACTGAACTGAAAAAAGAGTTACAGAGCCATCCGCAGCAGTTTGCCGAATGGTTTAAAGTCATCGCCGGAAAATTTCCGCCATTACAGATAGCAATCTCATGACACTGATTACTGAAGAACGCGTACCTTCCGCACAGGAGTACTGTGCACTGCGTATTAAAGCCGGATTATCGGCAAAATCACTGAAAGCCGCAGAGATCGGGCTGCCCAACAGTTTATATATGGTGACCATCCGTGATGCCGGAACGCTTATCGCCATGGGGCGTGTAACCGGTGACGGCGCCTGTAATTTTGAGGTCGTTGATGTTGCCGTTGATCCGGCGTATCAGGGAGCGGGGCTCGGCCGTCAGATAATGGTGTGTATCGACAGATATCTGGCATCTGCCACACTGGAAGGCTCCTATGTCTCGATGATTGCCGATAAACCCGGTTTCTATGAAAAACTCGGCTGGAAATCTGTCGGCCCGGCATCAGAGGGGATGTCGAAGAAGTTCAGGTGACCGTCAGCTATTCAGAATAGATGCCGGTTGCCAGCTGCAGATCCCGTAATGTAATCATCAGCAGCATCGGATCAGCCGGTGACGGCATAAAACCGGTATGCTCATAAAAACGTCTGGCATTATCGGATAAAGCACGGACAACAATACCGCGGATACCCACAATCCCGGCGGCCTGCAAGACCCGCAGTGCGGCATCTTTTATCAGACCCCGTCCGATCCCTCTGCCTTTTACACTTTCGTCAACAGCAAGACGCCCCAACAGAATAACCGGAATTTCCGGGGGCATATTACGTCTGAAGCGCCCCGCCGCCTGTGAACAGGTAATAACACCTGTCGATAATGCATAATAGGCCATTATCCGGTTATGGTGGCAGACGACAAATGTCCGCGAGGCTCCGGATTGCTGATTTTGCAATGCGCGGGTTTTCAGCCAATGGTTAAGGGACCCCTCACCTGACTGAAAAGCGGTAAAATCATGATGCTGCTGCAAGGGTTCCGGTGCCGTTAAGTTCAATGTTACTTCTCCCACGGCGCCTTCGTCAGCATGGTCTTCTTCAGCGCTTCACCGGACTGTGGTGCCATATCCAGTCTGGTAATAAACTGCTGATAGACATCGGTACTGACATCAATAACCCGTAAATCTGCCAGTGTTTCTTCGGCAGCACGCCGTGCAGCTTCCAGTACGAACTCTGTTCTGTTTTTACCGGCAGCATGCGCTGCGCGATCAATCAGAATTTTATCTTCCGGTTTGATGCGTAAATTCAGTGTTGAACGGGTGATATTCACGCCGGACACAGGATGCTGCTCATCTGTGTGTTTTGTCATATCCTCCTCCGGAATAACGTTATATCCTCTTAAACATAGCACGGCGTAGTGTCATTGTCATTACGTAAAAATAAAGCAGGCCGGACATCGTCACGGCCTGCTTTGCAGACATCAGTATCAATTAATGTGCCATCAGCGCATTGTCACAAACTCTTCCGCTGCTGTCGGGTGGATTGCCACGGTGTTATCGAAATCTTTCTTGGTGGCACCCATTTTCAGTGCGACCGCAAAGCCCGATTTACTGAACATCAGATTATCGTCGTTCTGAAGTCCGTTGAAGCCAGACGTACAGTCAAAGATGTCGACTGCGAAGCCGGTATATTCGAAGCCAGCTACTACAACCGGAAAGCTAAATATGGCGGGATGGAAGCCTATGATATTAAAAAATTAAAAGACCTTGAAGAGGGAAACCGTCGCTTAAAACAGATGTTTGCTGACCTGAGTCCTGAGTGCCGACCGTTATCGCTGAGTAGAACGATGTATTTTTACAAACCGGATACCCAGCGGGATGAAACGGTGATACTTACAATAACATGACGTATTGCTACGCTGGAAACAGAATGGCCGCGATCAATAACCTGTTTGGTCACTTCAATTTTAAACTCTTCGGGATAACACTTACCGCTCATGAGTACCTCTCTTTTAAGCCATTTTAAATGACTCTGAGGCGCTTGTTAAACCTGTGGTGACTCAAAATACTCTTGTGGAACAATTTTATATTATGTCCATATCAACCTAACATGAAGTTCCTACATAAAAAACGCAATAATTCAAAAAAACAAAATATTCATTCGTGAGAATGATGGTTTTTAGATTTTTTAATTAATACCATTAATCATTAATGAATATAATGAATTTGCATGATATATTTTACATAAAAATAGAACAGTTCTGAAGTGTTGCTTCATGACAAGTTTTTTAACTATATATTAAGGATAATACCTTGGCGAACATTAGGAATTTTTTTAGAGAAGGATTGAATAGTGAGCTAACACAAGGCAGTGTTTTTTGGGGAGCATATGTTGAGGGATACCCTAACTGGGAAAATCATGGGCTAATAATTACCGCTCGCTGTGATATATCACAAAATAAAGCTTATGTATATAGTTATTTACCCATCGTATCATTCGATAGCTGGCTTTGTACTGAATTCCCTAAAATATTATATAAAAAAATAAATAAAAATCTATACACAAACTTGGTCTCCGCGTTCACATCAATTGGTGGCAGTGAACTTTTGTTAAAAACATATCCATTAGACATAATAATAACTAAATTTAGCAATGAAGGTAAAAATAAACAAAGAGAAAATTTTCATAAAAAAATTCAAGAGTATAGATTATTAGATACATTAAAAAATGAAGAAATATCAATTACAGAAATAAAGAAAATAATTAGTTCATTTGATAAAGATACAGAATCAATACTTAATGACCTTATTTCACAGAATCTACAAAATTATTATTTCCTTGATGACATTTCTCAATCAGGCCCCCACATTGTTAAACTCAGAGATGTTTATCATATTAAATCTCAGCATGCAACCCGATTAAAAGCGGGTATAAAACTACCAAATATAACACTTAAAAACTATGACATGTCGTATATCATTGGTGAAATAAGATCACCATATATTGAACATATTTTACAGAAATTTTCCAGTTTATTTATAAGAATAGGAATTGATGACCCAGATAAAAGTATCATTTCTGAATTAGTAAGAGGGTAACATGAACAAATTTATATCAATAGATATTAATGCGGCAAAAGAAATAGTAAAAATAAAAGAGTACCAAAGTGCAGATTATAACAAAGGGAAGCAACTAACTTCCTTTCTAAAAAATGGAGATGAATTTAACAATCCAGATATATTTGTAGAAAAAGTGAATGACGGCTGGATTATAAGAACAAATAAATTTGATAAGAATAAAACATTAGTTTATGACCTAGATACATTTAATGGCTTTAACGAGTGCAACGATAGGCATTGCATTACTTTATTTCAAAAATCATGTAGACTCGTTATTAAACTTTGGGAAGGAATGGGATTAAGTTCATTAGAAAGGGTGATTGATAGTAGATTTATTATTTTAACTCCTTTTTCTTTTAGAACAGGCTATTATAAAGTAGCTCTTGATAAAAGGCCTGATGAGAAACGTCAAGAAAAGAGAGATAGCCAACATTTTTTGATATTTAAATCCAGTAATGAACAATTTGATTTACCATCTAATGCGCTAGCAACTAACTATAGAAAAGCAGTAGAAAGTTATAAAGAATTAAAAAACATCACCACTATAAAATCTGGTGATGACAGTTTTTCGTCATTCTCACTAGAGAAACCAAACTATGAGATTAGTGAATTTATAGGTTTTAATGGAATAGAAGGATACTTAACTGATAACCAAAAATTATTTATCAATAATAGATCATTAGGTCCATCGAGACTAGAGGGGGCAGCTGGGACCGGAAAAACTCTAAGCTTGATATTACGCTGTATAAAAACACTACAAGAGTGTCAAAGGGCCAATGATAACAAAAAGATAATTTTCATAACACATAGCTCAGAAACTAAAAAAAATATAGAATCAATATTTGATGCGAATAAATGCTCAGATTTAATTTATAACCCGAGTATAGATAAGAATAACTTTGTTAGAATAACCACCTTGCAAGAATGGTGTATAGAACTATTAGGAAAAAAAATTCAGGATACTGAATATCTAGATAAAGACGCTAGAGACTCCAAGGAACTTCAGTTACTATATCTATATGAAATAGTTGAAAAATTCAAAGAACAAGATCTAAAGTCATTTTCAAAAATAATATCAAAAGAGCTATTTGATTTCTTAGATAATGATGATTTTTGGGGAATAGCAGAACTAATACAATCAGAAATATCAACATATATAAAAGGACGAGCAGGGGAAAATCTAGAAAGATATAGAAAAATTGAACGATCTAAATATTTAATTCCAATGCCAAAATCTGAGGATTTCGATTGTATTTTTTCATTATATAATATATATAACGAGAGACTAATATCATTAGGCCAATTTGATAGTGATGATATTGTATTGACAGCAATGGGGGAATTAGAAACACCAATATGGCGAAGAAGGCGTGTAATAGAAGGCGTAGATGCTATTTTTATAGATGAAACACACTTATTTAATATGAATGAGTTATGTTTATTACATTTTTTAACCAAACCAAGCTGCACTACTAACATCGTTTTTACAATAGATCGCAGCCAGGCTCTTGGGGACTCAACTCTATCTTCAGTAGAAGTTAAAGAAGCATTAAACATAAATAGTACAAGGGAAATTGAAATTGATGGACTAAATACCATTTTTAGATGTAGTCCAGAGATAATAGATCTAGCAAACCATATATTATCCAGCGGTGCAGGCCTATTTACCGACTTTGAAAACCCCTTAAGTCGTTCCAGCGGAAGCTTCACCATGGAAGAAGAAAAAAAATGTATTTCACCTTATGCAAAAAAAATAATAAATGATACTGAGCTACTTTCAGCATCCTTTGACGAAGTTGATTTTCTTTGTAAAAAATTAGAATGCAGCAGAGCTAATATAGTAATTATACCAACCACTGATAATTTATGTAAAGAAATCGAATCCTTTGCAAAAGAAATAAATAAATCATTCGAGATAATTAAAAACAGAGGAGATATTGATAAAGTAAACGAGGCTCACAAAGGAGGGAAGTATATAATATCAGGAATGGATTATGTTGGAGGATTAGAGTTTGATGCTGTTGTTATTGTCGGTGCAGATAAAGGAAGACTACCTCCAACTGAAATGGATGTAAATACTAATAGCAAACATTACCTTACGTATATTTCGTATAATAGATTATATGTTGCAATAACAAGAGCTAGATATTCTGTCTCTATTTTATATTCAAATGTAAGAAATATATCTGAATTATTGTCAACATCAATTGCTAGTGGCTATTTAATTAACAATGATAGTGTATAATTAGTTTTTATTAATTTGAGTATAAGGTTAGTTTTCAACCTTATACTCAAACCTAACTATAATACGGTTATCAGCGCATGGTCACAAACTCTTCCGCTGCTGTCGGGTGAATGGCCACGGTGTTATCAAAATCTTTTTTGGTTGCGCCCATTTTCAGTGCAACCGCAAAGCCCTGCAGGATTTCGTCCATACCGTAGCCGATGCCGTGGATACCGACAATTTTCTCGTCTTTCCCCGCACACACCAGTTTCATTTTGCATGGCTGGCGGTGGCTGGTGACCGCGGTATACATCGCGGTGAAAGAGGATGTGTAGCATTTCACATTGTCTGCGCCGTACTGTTCAATCGCCTGCGGTTCAGTCAGACCCACGGTGCCGATAGCCGGGTGGCTGAAAACAACGGTCGGGATATTGGTGTAATCCAGATGCTCGTCCGGTTTGTTGTTGAACAGACGCTCAGAGAGACGGCGGCCTGCGGCAACCGCAACCGGTGTCAGTTCAACCGCACCGGTGTTATCACCCACCGCGTACAGGCCCGGAACCGAGGTGTTCTGGTATTTATCCACCTGAATATAACCACGGTCATTCAGTTGCACGCCGGTCACATCCAGATTGATATTGTCCGTTGCCGGTTCACGGCCGATAGCCCAGATCAGGCAATCCACAGTCTGCTCGTGGCCGTTTTCCAGTTGCAGGGTCAGACTGCCGTCCGCATTTTTCACAACGGCTTTCGGTACAGAGTTGGTGTGCAGTGACGGTCCTTCGGTGTTCATGACTTCAACCAGTGTTTCGGTGATCAGCGGGTCAAAGTTACGCAGCGGCGCATGTTTGCGGACAAACAGGTGTGTTTCGCTGCCCAGCGCATTCAGCACCCCGGCCAGCTCCACAGCGATATAACCCGCACCGACAACCGCCACACGCTGCGGCAGGGCTTTCAGTGCAAAGAAACCGTCAGAATCAATCCCGTATTCCGCGCCCGGAATGGACGGCGGAACCGGACGGCCGCCGGTGGCGATCAGGATATGATCCGCCGTGTACGTTTCGCCGTTCACTTCCACAGTATGTGCGTCTTTAAAGCGGGCAAACCCGGTGATCACGTCCACTTTGTTATTGCCGAGAACGCGCTCATAAGACTGGTGAATACGATCAATATATGCAGAACGGCTTTCCAGCAGTTTATCCCAGCTGAAGTGGTTGATGGTGGTATCAAACCCGTAATCCGGGCCGTACTGGCGGATGGCTTCTGCAATCTGCGCGCCGTACCACATCACTTTTTTCGGGACACAACCGACGTTAACACACGTGCCGCCGAGCGCTTTTGCTTCAATCAGGGCACATTTCTGCCCGTACATCGCAGCCCGGTTTACAGACGCAATACCGGCACTGCCGCCGCCGATTGCAATATAATCGTAATGTTTGCTCATAGTTGGCTCGTTCCATTTATCAGTCAATACATAAACACCCGCTGCTGTCATGCCCGCAGCGGAAACGAATTATTCCGGTGTGATCCATTCAACCAGTGTATGCCCTGTGCCTTCCGGCACCAGGACTTTATGCAGCCACGGCAGGACAGATTTCATCTGCGATTCCAGCTTCCACGGCGGGTTAATCACGATCATACCGGATGCGGTCATACCGCGCTGATCACTGTCAGGACGCACCGCCAGTTCGATTTGCAGAATTTTGCGGATACCGGTTGCCTGGAAGTCTTTTACCATCCGTTTGATCTGCTGACGCAGCACCACCGGATACCAGACAGCATAGGTGCCGGTGGCAAAACGGCGGTGACCTTCCTGAATCCCTTTAACAACGGCCTGATAATCACTTTTCAGTTCATACGGCGGGTCAATCAGCACAAATCCGCGCCGGGATAACGGCGGTAACTGTGATTTCAGTTGCTGATAGCCATCTTCCCGCACCACACGGGCACGGTTATCACGGCTGAATTCATTACGCAGCAGCGGGAAATCAGACGGATGCAGTTCGCTGATATTTAACTTATCGTAGTCACGCAGCAAATGTGCGGCGATCAGCGGAGAACCCGGATAAAAACGCAGATCACCGCGCGGGTTCAGTGCACTCACTGCTTCAAGATACGTTTTCAGTTCTTCCGGTACCGATTCCTGCGCCCAGATACGGGCGATCCCTTCCAGGTACTCCCCGGTACGCTCCGCGTGCTCGCCACTGAGCTGATAACGCCCGGCACCGGCGTGCGTATCCAGATACAAAAAAGGTTTGTCTTTCTCTTTTAATGATTCAATGATCAGACTCTGGACGGTGTGTTTTAACACATCCGCATGGTTGCCGGCGTGAAAGCTGTGGCGGTAACTAAGCATACAAGGGCCTCAGATGGTCGGGTGTGAACCACCCGGAACAAGAATATCAGTACAGATTGAAGTACTCAGTATAACCTGATTTCAGCAGGAAAGAACCAATGCCCTTTCCTCATCTGTGCGGCGTGATAATGAACCATTATCATTACAGGTAGTCATAAAATGACGACTAATATAAAAAACGAGGTAAACATGACACGTTTTACAACCGCCGTTCTGGCACTGGGAACATTACTGGTAAGCACCTCCGCACTGAGTGCGCAGAATGGCTGTGATATCAAAAAGAGCAAAATTCAGGAGCAGATCAGCTATGCCAAAGCACACGGCAATACACACCGGGTGCAGGGGCTGGAGCGGGCTTTGCAGAATGTGAATACTTACTGCACACCAAACAGTCTGCGTAATGATGCCCGTGATGAAGTCAGCGACCGGACAAAAGAAGTCGCTGAGCGCAAAGCGGATTTACAGAAAGCCGTTGATAAAGGTGATATCAGTAAGATTGCCAAACGCGAACGCAAACTGGCCGAAGCCGAAGCGGAATTAAAAGAAGCGCAGGCGGAACTGGACACATTATTAAAGTGATAACACCGCTGCCGGTTTTTTTGAAAATAAAAACCGGCAGGCGCGGTTAAATTTCGGTTGCTCTTAAGCCGCCGAAATAATTAGTCAGATGAAAACGGATTTCAAAATTCCGTGTTCCCGGGTGAATATTCAGGCGGCGCTGAATCTCTGACCCGACAGTTATCAGCGCCGTATAAGCATAACCGCTCCGGAAAGGATAATTTTGCGTTGAAATACAGTGCCCCCGGCTGACCGCAGACTGTTCCGGAGTAAAAGTCTGTGTTAACAGCCGTTTATTTATACTGCCGATCTCGTTAATATCCAGCCGGATAATTTTTTCATCACCCTGCGGACGGATCAGCAGACAGACCTGATCAGAAACAATCATGACTTGTGCCGGTAAATACGGCCCTTCGGGTTTATAAACACATCCGGTGATAAACAACGGAATAATAAGCATCAGAAAAGAGAGATTCATTTTCCTGTTATTACGGGAAAAAGCACATTTATTATTCATATTATGAACACATTATAAGGTGATATTTACTTAATTGTTTTAAGCGCTAATACGCTGATTAATTAAATATTATTATCCCTGTTAATCAATCGGTAAATTCTGAAGCCGGTTATATCCGGTTCCGGTCAGAGCCTGAATTGTTCATCCGGTTAGTCCTGTAGTAAACTTAAACGGAATCAATTTCCGAACAAGCGAGGATACATGACCCGGGAACACGACACACCGGAAGATGACAACAGCACATCATCATTAAAACCCCTGCGGAAGAATTTTGATGAAGGGATAAAACAGGGAAAAAAAGCCCTGAAATGGAGTGTGAAAGCCGGAAATTATATCCGCAATATTCCGTTTATTTCTCATCTGATCCGCACAGCAACCCGCTTTAATGACAGAATGGGCAGCCCGTTCGGTGCAGCGATTACCTATTTCTCGTTTTTATCCATGATCCCGATCCTGATGGTCTCTTTTGCCGCAGCCGGTTATGTGCTGGCCTTCAATCCGGAGCTGCTGACCCGGCTTATCCGCGGTGTCGCCAACAGTATCAGCGATCCGACACTCGCCGGCACCATCGAGCGCAGCATTGATACCGCTATCCGCCAGCGTGCGACGGTCGGGTTAACCGGTCTGGCGCTGGCTCTCTATTCGGGAGTGAACTGGGTGGGTAATCTGCGGATGGCTATCCGTGCGCAATACCACGACCAGTGGGAGCCGGATATCGAAGTGAAAGAAAATATGTTCCTGCGCTATCTGCGCGATTTCCTGGCGCTGATCGGCCTGCTGGTGGCGCTGGTGGTCACCCTGTCCCTGACGTCTATTGCCGGTGCCGCACAAGCCCGGATAGTCGCGTTTCTCGGCCTGGATGCAATTGAGTGGCTGCGTCCCGCCTGGACAGCTATCGGCCTGACAATCTCTATCCTCGCCAACTATCTGCTGTTTACCTGGATTCTCTGGATACTGCCGCGGATGAAGCTGAACCGCAAATCACTGCTGAAAGGCACGCTGCTGGCCGCGATCGGGTTTGAGATCCTGAAAACCATTATGACCTGGCTGCTGCCGAATATGGCGGCTTCCCCGTCCGGTGCCGCATTTGGTTCTGTTATCGGCCTGATGGCCTTTTTCTATTTCTTCGCACGGCTGATTCTCTTTTCTGCTGCCTGGATTGCGACCGACATCCAAAAAAATAAAACCGCCTGAGATTTTGGCTGCAATATGGTATGAATATCAGTCAGTGTAACGGATACTGAACCGTTACCGGCTGATATTCAGACAGTTGCAGACCAACACATCTATCAGGAGTCACTATGCCATTCATCAATATCCGCATCACCAAAGAGGGTGCGACCGCAGAACAAAAACAAAAGCTGATTGAAGGTGCCACACAATTACTCGTTGATGTGCTGGGGAAAAACCCGGCCTCAACGTTTGTGATTATTGATGAGGTGGAAACCGACAACTGGGGTGTCGGCGGACAGACAGTGACAAAACTGCGCGCCGGTGCGAAGAAATAATCATGCCGGTACGAAATTTGTCAGCCCTGTTACAGGATGTTCAGCCGGAAGGTTTTGCCACGGCATTTTACTTCACCGGTGCAGGTTGTGACCTTCCGGACGGAGCAGCCCACGGCGGGCTGAGCAAACACAACAGCACGCCGGTCACACCGGATACCCCGGTGCGGATCGCCAGCAATACCAAAACCTTTACGGCAGCGGCGGTATTGCGCCTGTATGAACAGCAGAAACTCAGTCTCAGTTCACCTGTCGCACTACTGCTTTCCCCGCAGTATGTCCGCTGGCTGACAGAGGCGGGTTATGATCTGAACGCCATCACCGTACTGCATCTGCTCAGTCACAGCAGCGGGCTGTATGACCATGCTGATGAAAAATATATCCGCGACGTACTGGCTGATCCGGAGCACCTCTGGACACGGGACGAACAGATCCGCCTGTATGTCAGCCGGGGTTATCCGCTGATGAAACCGGGTCTTTGTTATCTGTATTCTGATACCGGATATCTGCTTCTGGGGGATATTATTGAGCGGATCACACAGCTGCCGCTGGCACAGGCGGTCCGGCAGTTGCTGCGCTTTGATATGCCGGGCATGGGATCCGCTTACTGGGAACTGGAAGAACCGGTCCCGGCCGGTCTTCCGCCGCGGGCACATCAGTATCTCGGCAATACCGACGGGGATACCATCAGCCCGACAATGGATCTTTGGGGCGGCGGCGGGCTGATTATGTCCGTAAGCGCCCTCGCCGTTTTTATGGCGAATCTGTTTGAGGGACGTATTTTTGATAAACCGGAAACCCTTGAAATCATGATGAAACAAGGCAGCCATGACGGTGCGGAAGCGTACCGTTGCGGTGTGATGGTCACAGAGCGGGACGGGCAGACGCTCTGGTATCATTTGGGATTCTGGGGAACCGCCGCTTATTATCACCCGCAGAAAAAAATTGCAGCGGCTGGATTTGTGAATAACCGGGATACCCGGCCGTGGCTGATGAATCTGCTGGAAAGCAGCTTGTGTCAGGACGATGAATAGTCATAAAAAAAGGGTATCTTGCAGATACCCTTTTTATTTCATATCGTTACCAAAAATCAGGCACTGACACCGTCGGTGTTATTATCTGCCGCCGGTGGCTCGGTATTACCGTTTTGCCCGCCTTTTTTAGCCGGAGCCTGAACCGGTGCTTCCGGTGCTGCCGGTTTCACCGCCGGTGACGGCTCTGCTGCCTCCGGGGTTACTGCCTGTGCTTTAGCCTGCTCTGCTGCGGCTTTCTCTGCCGCTGCTTTTTCCGCTGCAGCTTTTTCAGCCAGTTCCGCATCAGCCGCAGCCTGTTTCTCCGCCGCCGCAACGGCTTTCTCCGGATGCATTATCTTATCAAACTGCGCGCGCAGCTGATCCACATTCATTTCTGTCTCGCCTTTAGGCTGAGTAAAGAAGAATGCGGTATCCTGCTCTAAAATCGCATGAATTTCGGTATTCAGTACTTCCGGTGTCAGGTTATTCAGAAATGCCTGACGCAGACGCTGATACTGTTCCGGCGGAATATCAATGATATTACTCTGCTGGGACATCAGACGCTGATTGATCAGAATATCGCTGGTGGTACGGGCATAGATAGCAAACAGCTGCTGAAGCTGGGCCTGTTTCATGGCAATCAGAGCATTAAAATTCTCAGCAGAAATACCTTTCTCTTTCAGAACAGCCAGTTCACCCGCCAGCTCCGGAACAATCCCCGGCATTTTTTCATTCGGTGCACGCAGGCTGAGCATGCAACTGGCACGCTGGTACTGCATCCGGCAATCCATGTTCATCGCCATGAATTTTTCATTTTTCTTACCGATGCCCTGCTGTAATGAACCGAAAATTGCTTCGCGGGCAAGGTCATTTAACCAGTAGCGGTTCAGTGCCTCCGAATCTTTGACAGAAGACCAGTTCAGATCCCAGACCAGTGCCAGCATGTCGTCTTTCTGATTTTCATTTACGGCATGGACTGAGCGCGGTTTCATCCGCGGCAGTGTGGCCACACTGACCGGCGCCTGACGTTTGCCTTCCAGGGAACCGAATGCTTTGCTGATACCCTCTTCCAGCGCACGTTTATCAACCGGACCGGCGACATACAGTGTCGCCATATCCGGCGTGTACCAGCGCTGATAGAAGTTGCTCAGCGCTTCGATATCAATTTTGCCCGCAGGCGGCGGTACCGGGTCAAACCCCTGCAGAGTGGTGCCTTTTATCCGGGCGCGCCAGATAGGATCATTGATATTCGGCGGATAGGTGGCGACAGGTGAATCCGGTGCGGCCAGAGCGGCGGCAACGGTTTCCTGATTAAAAATTCCGTGGCCGGAGACATCAGCCATCCAGCTCAGTGCCGCTTTCAGCACCTCCGGATTATTATTCGGCAGGCTCAGGTTATAAAGTGTGAAATCATAAGAAACAATCGCCGGCGGCAGTGGCATATCCGGGCTGATCCCGTTACGCAGCAGGTTCGATAACTGCTGTGTGTTCAGGCTCTGACTGTTGAACATAACCACTTTCGGAATGAGATAAGCAAACCCTTTTTCAGCCGGTTTTTCCATCATGGAACCGGTCTGAACAGAAAGACGCATCTGAATTCGATCATTCGGGCGTTGTGGCGTCTGAAGCAACTGCCAGCTGAATCCGTTTGCCAGTTTCCCCTGCTGCCATGCAGGGTCCGGCTGCAGAGCTTCTGCGTGTAACTGAGATGTGACGGCAATCAGGACGCCACCGAGTAAAACACGTAAATAAGAGCGTTGCATGCTAACCTCTTTTAATATGAATCCCTGGTATGCCTTCTTCTGAGGTTTACCACTGATGCCGGAAATACTGCTATGTCAGACGATACGCACAGGCAAAACTGACCGGCTTCCGGGACGTCCCTTTGATTCGTCTGGGTTTAGACAGCAAACCGTCCGGGAAGTTTTATGATGACCCTGATTTATGTTTGTTCACCTGGTTCCGGTAACCTTTCGCCAGCAAACCGAGTTCATCATCCTCATGATATGCCGAACAACTGAGCTGCTCCGCAGGCTCATCACTGTTCAGTTCACAGGCCATATTACGCAGCGGCCGCACGATCAGGCGGTTAATACACCAGCTTATTGCGATCACCAGCACCAGTGCCAGTAACAGATAACTGGTCACCATCAGTGCCACGATATTCATCGCGAAGTGGTATATGCGGTTATCATCCACCTGAAGAATGAGATAACCCTGCGGGGGTTTCCCGGTATGTGCCACGCCGTAAGCGTAAAGCGGCACCTGAATTTCAACCGGTATCCCGAAAATCATTTTTGCTGCGCCGGGAATAGGACGGTGAGTGGCAAAATCCAGGCTTATCACCTGAACATTTTCCGGCGTCATCACAATCGCGCGTCCTAAAATCCCGCTGGCCCGTAATGTTATCAGCGTCGATTTTACAGCGTTTAAATCTGACCCTAACAAAGCATCTGCCAGCGGTTTCCTGACCTGTACTGACGAGTTATAAAGCTGACTGATGTAATCCGCTTTTCGCTGTTGTATCAGATGTGATAACAGAAGCGTCATAAAAAGTGCGATAGTCACCAAAGTCACCGCAGCGACAACTGACATCTGTTTGATAGTCAGTGACTTTCTGACTTTTACACGCATATTCCACGCCTTTCGTTACAATTCAGTTATCACATCTTTCGTCGTACGCAGTGATTATACGTCATCATTATGCTTTGTGCTGATCTAATCTCACCCCTCAGACGGCAAAAAGCGATAACGGAGCCCTCCATTATCGCTGTTTGTGTTCAGTTAAAACATATTTTTCTGTAATTTCCGGTAAAACAGAATGTTATGCAGATGTTTTTGCCTGTTCTTCCCTGTCTGCCGCAAAACAGGCAATCAGCTGTCCGCCGTAAGATTTCAGCTCCGGGCGGAACTGGGTGCAGGTGCCGAACGCATGACGGCAGCGGGCGGCAAAAGCGCATCCCGGCGGCGGATTCAGCGGGCTCGGCAGTTCACCGGTCAGTTTTATCCGCTCGCGGCGCTGCGCCGGATTCAGCCGTGGTGTTGCGGACAACAATGCCTGTGTGTAAGGATGGCGCGGATTCTCAAAAATCTGCGCTTTAGTGCCTTTTTCCACACAACGCCCCAGATACATGACCATCACATCATCCGCGATATGCTCCACCACGGATAAATCATGGGAAATAAACACATACGACAAGCCCAGCTCATCCTGGAGATCCATCATCAGATTCAGCACCTGAGCACGGACTGACACATCCAGTGCCGATACCGGCTCATCGGCAATCACCACATCCGGGTCCAGCATCAGACCCCGGGCAATCGCAATACGCTGGCGCTGACCGCCGGAGAACATATGCGGATAACGGCTGTAATGTTCGGTTTTCAGACCGACTTTCGCCATCATCGCCAGCACCTTCTCTTTTCGCTCTGCCGCACTGAGTGATGTGTTGATAATCAGCGGCTCTTCCAGAATCTGCCCGACTTTTTTACGCGGATTGAGCGAACCGTACGGGTTCTGGAACACAATCTGGATTTTCTGCCGCCGCAGTTTCTCCGCATGTTTATCCGCCACCAGCAAATCCTGCCCCTGATAAAACAGTTCCCCGCCGGTCGGTTTTTCAATCATGGTCAGCAGACGACCGAGTGTCGATTTACCGCAGCCGGACTCCCCGACCACTGCCAGAGTCTTTCCCCGGTTCAGATCAAAGGATACGCCGTCGAGGGCTTTCACCATCCGTTCCGGTGAAAAAAAGCCTTTTTTCACCGGATAATATTTTTTCAGATCACTGACATGTAACAGCGGCTGTGTGGTTTCACTCATGGCCCGGTCTCCCTTCATCATCCAGCGGGGTATGACATTTCACCTGACGCGCCCCGACAGTACGCAGTTCCGGTTCCGTGCTGCGGCATAAATCCGTGGCATACGGACAGCGCGGGTTCAGCAGACAGCCTTCCGGCCGGTCATATTTTCCGGGCACCACGCCCGGCAGTGATGCCAGCCGGCTCTTGTTACCGGCAAACTCCGGCAGCGCCCGTAACAGCGCCTGAGTATACGGGTGACGCGGCGCGCGGAAGATATCCGACGCCTTACCGGACTCCGTCACCTGCCCCGCATACATCACAATAATGTGATGAGCGGCTTCCGCCACCAGCGCGAGGTCATGAGTGATCAGCACCAGCGCCATGTTTTCCTGCTGCTGCAATTCCAAAAGCAGTTCAATAATTTGTGCCTGAATGGTCACATCCAGCGCCGTTGTCGGCTCATCCGCAATCAGCAGCTTCGGACGGCAGGCTATCGCCATGGCAATCATCACCCGCTGGCTCATCCCGCCTGACAACTGGCGCGGATACACATCCAGCCGCGATTTCGGATCCGGGATACCGACCAGTGTCAGCAGATCGATAGTCCGCTGTAACCGGGTTTTCCGGTTACCGCCCTGGTGAACTTTCAGGGCTTCCATAATCTGATACCCCACGGTATAGCAGGGATTGAGGCTGGTCATCGGATCCTGGAAAATCATCGCCACATCCGCACCCACCAGCTCGCGCCGCTCTTTTTCTGAGATGGTCAGCAAATGGCGGCCGTCAAATTCCAGGTTCTCCGCCATCACACGGCCCGGAAAATCAATCAGCCCCATAATTGCCAGTGAACTGACGGATTTACCGGAACCGGATTCACCGACAATCCCGAGTACCTGCCCTTCCTCAACCTGATAACTGATCCGGTCAACGGCGCGGAATGGCATCTCTTTTTCACCGAAGTGAACAGATAATTTATCAACTGTTAATAACGCCATGTCTGCACCTCTACTGCTTAAGCTTAGGATCAAGGGCATCACGCAATCCGTCGCCCATCAGGTTAAACGCCAGTACGGTCAGTAAAATCGCCAGGCCCGGGAAAGTCACTACCCACCACGCGCTTTGCGTAAACTGTAAAACATCGGACAGCATGGTTCCCCACTCCGGTGTCGGCGGCTGTGCCCCCATCCCGAGGAAACCTAATGCAGCCATGTCCAGAATAGCGTTGGAGAACCCCAGCGATGCCTGCACAATCAGCGGTGCCAGGCAGTTCGGCAGAATATTGACAAACATCTGGCGCACCGGGCCTGCACCCGCCACCGCAGAGGCGGTCACATAGTCACGGCTCACTTCAGTCAGCACCGCCGCGCGGGTCAGACGGATATAGTGCGGCAGTGCCACGAAAGTCAGCGCCAGCGAGGCGTTAACAATCGACGGGCCGAAAATCGCCACCAGCACCAGCGCCAGCAGCAGGCTCGGCAGTGCCAGCATAATATCGACGATACGCATGATCAGGGCATCAACCCAGCCGCCGAAATACCCGGCCGCCAGACCAATCACCACCCCCAGCAGCAGCGATAACGCCACCACCAGACAGCCGACCAGCAGCGAAAGCCGGGCGCCGTACATCAGGCGTGACAAAATATCGCGGCCGATATCATCAGTACCGAGAATAAACTGCCATGAGCCGCCCTCCTGCCAGACCGGCGGCTGTAATAAATGGTCACGGAATTGCTCATCCGGCAGATGCGGGGCGAGCAGCGGGGCAAAAACAGCGATCAGCAGCATCGCCAGGATATAAATCAGACCGATCAGTGCGCCTTTATTGCGCCGGAAGTAGTGCCAGAATTCGCGCAGCGGGGAAAGCGGCTCAGGCGCGCGGGTCACGGTAGTATTTGTCGTCTCAGACATTGTGCGCTCCTGTTATTTTTTATGACGAATACGCGGGTTAACGACGCCGTAGAGTAAATCCACGCACAGGTTAACCAGGATAATCAGAATGGCGATCAGCAGAACGCCGCCCTGCACAACCGGGTAGTCGCGGCGCTGAAGAGCATCAATCAGCCAGCGGCCGATACCGGGCCAGGAAAAGATAGTTTCGGTCAGAATCGCCCCGGCCAGCATCACGCCGACCTGTAACCCAATCACCGTTACCACCGGCAGCAATGCGTTGCGCAGTGCATGCACCACAATCACACGGAGGCGGCTCAGCCCTTTGGCACGGGCGGTACGGATATAATCCTCACCCAGCACTTCCAGCATCGCCGAGCGGGTCATACGGACAATCACCGCCAGCGGAATAGTACCGAGCACAATGGACGGCAGGATAAGATGCATCACGGCATCATGGAAATCGCCGTCCTCACCCCAGATCAGGGTATCAATCAGCATAAATCCGGTCAGCGGCTGGCTGTCATCCAGGAACACGCTGTCTGATAAGCGCCCTGACACCGGTGTCAGATCGAGATTTACGGACACCAGCATGATCAGCATGATGCCCCACCAGAAAATCGGCATCGAATAACCGGTCAGAGAAATCCCGATGGCGGTGTGATCAAAGACCGATCCCCGTTTGACGGCTGCCAGCACCCCGACCGGAATGCCGACCGAAATAGCGAAAATCATGGCGCAGGCCGCGAGTTCCAGTGTGGCTTTAAAGCGGGGAACAAATTCGTCCCATACCGGCTGACGGCTCTTCAGAGAGAGACCAAGGTCACCGTGCAGGACACCATTGATATAATGAAGGTACTGTTTCCAGTATGGCTGATCCAGCCCCAGAGCCGCCATCAGCTGTGCGTGGCGTTCAGGGGAGATCCCCCGCTCACCCGCCATGATAGTGACCGGGTCTCCCGGGATCAGATGAACAAATATAAACGTCAGTAACGTAATACCGATAAATGTCGGTATTACCATCCCGACACGCCGGAGGATAAATTGCAGCATATCCCTGTTTCTCTTGTAATGGCCGCTGACAGCGCTCAGGTCATAAGACCGGACGAAAGGGAGGACTTTCCCTTTATACTCACACGATGAATAATATTGTTTTAATTATGTGTTCTGCGTCGTCCGTGCAATGCGGTTCGATACAGGGTTGCCGCCTCCGGGAGGAGGCGGCAGACCGGTAACACTGATTTCCGGTTTACTTATTTTTCAACAGAGACATTGTCAAAGTGGTGTTTACCCAGCGGGTCCACCACATAGCCTTTCACTTCTTTGCGAACCGGCTCAAACACGGTGGAGTGGGCAACGATCAGCGCAGGTGCCTGATCTTTCATCACCACCTGAGCCTGTTCATACAGCTTGGCGCGCTCTTTCGGATCAGCTGTGGTGCGTGCCGGCTGAATGATATTTTCAAAGGACTGATCACACCATTTCGAGTAGTTCGAACCCTGCTCTTTGGCCGCACAGCTGAAGAGTGTGGCGAAGAAGTTATCCGGATCCCCGTTATCACCGGTCCAGCCCATCATGACGGTCTGAGGTTCACCCGCTTTCGCGCGTTTGAGGTACTCACCCCACTCATAGGTCACAATCTTGGCTTTCACGCCGACTTTCGCCCAGTCTGCCTGGATCATCTCAGCCATACGGCGGGCGTTCGGGTTATACGGACGCTGAACCGGCATCGCCCACAGGTCGATTTCAAAGCCGTTTTCCATACCCGCTTCTTTCAGCAGTGCTTTGGCTTTTTCCGGATCATACGGATAGTCTTCGATACCGTTGTTATAACCCCACATAGTCGGCGGGATCAGGTTTTTCGCTTTCTGGCCTGCGCCCTGATAGACCGCATCAATAATGGCATCTTTATTAACCGCCATATTCAGCGCCTGACGGACTTTGACGTTATCCAGCGGTTTTTTCGTGACGTTATAGGAGAGATAGCCGACGTTCAGGCCAGGCTGCTCTTTGAGAACAATGTTGTTATCCGCGCGCATACGCTCCAGATCAGCCGGATTCGGGTACGGCATCACCTGGCACTCATTTTTCTGTAATTTAGCGTAGCGGACAGAAGCGTCCGGCGTGATAGAGAAGACCAGACGGTCAATTTTTGGTTTGCCGTTCCAGTAATCATCGTTAGCTTTATACAGGATACGGGAGTCTTTCTGGTACTGCTGTAACACAAACGGCCCTGTACCAATCGGATTCAGATCCACTTTCTCCGGTGTACCGGCTTTCAGCATCTGATCGGCATATTCTGCGGAGAGAATCGAGGCGAAGTCCATCCCGAGGTTGGCCAGGAATGGCGCTTCAGAGCGGCTCAGCTGAAAACGGACGGTGTTGTCATCGACTTTCTCAACTTTGTCGATGATCTTGTCCATATCCATACCGCTGAAATATTCATAACTGCCGCCGGATACTTTGTGATAAGGGTTATCCGGGTTTTTCTGACGATCGAAAGTAAAGACCACATCATCCGCATTTAAATCGCGGGTTGGTTTAAATTCCTTGCTGCTGTGGAATTTCACCCCTTTACGCAGGTGGAAAGTATAGGTTTTCCCGTCTTCGCTCACTTCCCAGGATTCAGCCAGACCCGGCTCCAGCTCAGTCGTACCGGCCTTAAACTCGACCAGCCGGTTATACAGCGGCACGGAGCTGGCATCATAGGTGGTTCCCGAGGTGAACAGCTGCGGGTTAAATCCTTCCGGTGATCCCTCAGAACAAAAAACCAGTGTTCCCGCCGCATTGACGCTTGCTGACACCGCCAGGGCAACCAGTGTAATGCCCAGCTTCGCTAATCCTGTCTTACGTTTGGCGCTTCTCATCATCATTATCTCCGCCTGTCGTTGAATGTCGTGTTTGCTCTGTCGTCCGGCGGTACCGGACCACAGATTTCAGTTTGTTTATTATTTTCTGACACTTCACTAAATCAACTGTCACAGAGGCAGTCAATACTATTGACTATGGATGATGACTACACATAAAACACATAAATCAAACGTTTTAGTAACAAAAACAGCTAAAATGTTTGAGCAGGCGCACAACTGAGCATTTATTCACCTGCCCGGCAAAACGTTCACAGAATAAACAGCTGACAAAAATTATCCGGATTTTGTGACTGAATGCTTAATTACTGCGCGATTATTTTGTCTGATATCATTGTCACAGTGTTTTCCGTTGCACCTTTTGCCACGTTTACCGCTGTAATCCGCCCCCGGCCTGATATACAGCGGAACTATCACGCAATGAAAGCAATTATCGTCAGTAGCTGACACTAACCGAGATCCCGCCCTCCGGGGAGAATGCCCGTACCCCCTCAGCCTCTTTCAGCGGCATACCGGCAAAAACCTGATAGCCCAGTGACTTATAAGCGCCTCTGATTCCGATTTCTGTACCTGCCAGACCATGAGACCGGCCCCCCCCGGCAATTTTCATTCCGGGCAGAGCGGCATCCGCCGCCAGATAGAGGTTATGCCCCGGTAATACCTGCTGCCAGACTACCTCATTACGGCTGATAAATACCCGTGCGGCGCTCATACTGTGGGAAAACGGATAACCGCGGACCGAATAGCGGCCGCTCAGCGATTCATAATCCATCTCATCCGCTTTATCCGCATTGACGGAGCCGCGCATCACATTTTCATAATAAAACGGCTGACCAGCCAGACGGAACGGCACTGTCAGTGTTGTTTCCGCGATCAGCTGCCGGGTGTGTTTCAGTTTTTTTTCTGTCACCGGCATTGCACCAAAACGGTTCAGTGAATGTTTATACTGAACCTGATACTGAAGGGTGAAGGCCGGATGATGCCAGCGATGATTCAGCCCGGCGTTCCAGTAAACAGAACGGCGCTCAGGTAATATCAGCGGCGAATGCCCGAGCGTAACCTGCCGGGTTACCGCAGAAATGCCGCTGCTGAGGGTGACATCATGCGCCGGGGTCAGCAACAGTTTGCGGCCGAGATTCAGATCCAGTGTTTTACTGCGGGTAAAATAGTCCAGTGATCCCCGGTACACCGGGTATTGCTGCTTTTGTTCACTGTAACTGCCGCCTGCCGTAAATTCCCAGTGCCGGAAAGGGATCCGGTACTGACCATAAATTAATTTCACGCCGGCAGAATGATCGCGATCCATATCCCGTTGAGTATAAATAAACAGGCGATCATACAGTTGCAACGGATTTTCAATACTGAGCCGGTTACTTATCTGCCTGTTGCCCGTTGACCGGCTGCCGTGATTATTGACTTCAAGAGAACCACTTATGCTGCGCTTTTTTTGCTGTGTAATCGTGATCACACTATTGCCGGGATTCAGCGGATCCGGTTCCACTGCCGCCTGAGCGCCCAGTCCCGGCAGTTGATTCAGATGAGCCATCCCCAGTTCGGTCTGACGGATATCCAGTTGTCCGTCAGACCGCTGCGGAAAAATCAGATTCAGGCCAAATCGTGTATCTCCGCTCTCCTTATCACGGTAACCGCTCAGATAACCGGGCTGATACCGGAGTGTCAGCGTACCGTCACTGACATTCTGCGGCGGCACACTGATTTGTGCCGTGATGAACCCAGCCTCGTGCACCGCTGACTCCAGTGCAATAACCGCTTCCGCCATCTGTTCTGATGTCAGACAGTGTCCGGTAATATTTTTTTCAAATTGATCCGCCAGATAAGATGAACCGATTAATTCGCGCTGCTCAATCACCACCTTTGACAGTATGGCGCAGGAGGCCGGAGAAACCGGCGAAGAAGTGTATGTGCTGCTCCATGCACAGCCACAGGCTGCCATCGCAACAGCTGCGATTGTTTTTTTTATCATGTATCCGTCCGTCTGATGAAATCCTTTTCAGCGGGCAGTAAAACGGATAACGGAAAACAGCGATATCAAAAAAGCGACGTAATTTTTGAAAGGAACAGAAGAAAAAAGTGCAGGATGCTGAAAAGCAAAAAACCCTGCTGTAAAAGCAGGGTTTTTCTTAATATGGTCGGCGAGATAGGATTCGAACCTACGACCCACTGGTCCCAAACCAGTTGCGCTACCAAGCTGCGCTACTCGCCGAAAGCGGGATGGATATTACTGCCGGAAAGGATAAACGTCAAGAGCTGAAACCTGAATTTTTTGTTTTTCGCCGTATTATTTTTGTTTCGCCGGTTTATCCGCCAAATTTCTGTTTTTTATCCTCTTATCGGTAAACGATATGTTTTTTATTTGCTATCGGAATGCTGAAAACTGACAAAAAATAACCACTTCGTTCATATCTGTCAGCAGGGACTTTATTTATTCTGCCTGTGTTCTTTATATCTCAACAACAACCAGGGAGTGGTTATGCAAAAAATAGTGAAGCTATCCGTTATCAGCAGTACCCTTTTACTCGCCCAGTTTGCCTCAGCAGCCGGTATTACCGTTAATCCGGCATCCGCAGAGACGACTCAGGTCACCCGCCATGAAAACAAAACGACCATTGATATCGCACCGGCAAACACTCACGGTATTTCTTATAATGCCTACGATCAGTTTAATGTTGATAAGCATGGTGTGGTATTTAATAACCGTGAAGCGGGTGCCGGGACAATTATTAACGAGGTGCTTTCAACCGAAAAATCACGACTGCGCGGCAATATGCATGTGGATGGCCAAAAAGCCCATCTGATTATTGCCAACCCGAACGGTATTGCCTGTAACGGGTGCAGTGTGTCCGGTGTAAACAGTTTCAGTATGGCTGCCGGTAATGTCAGCCTGACGCCGGACGGACAATTTTCCGGTTACCGGAATATCGGCGGAAAAATCCGGATGCTGAATACCGCAGAACCGCATTTTACTGATACCGACAAACTCACATTAGTTGCCGCAGCTATTGATATTAAAAACAGTCAGCTGAAAACCAGGAATCTGGCGACCTATATCGGGCACTATGACCTGAAAAAAATGAAGAGCGGTATTCGTGATCTGGAAATGATAAATCCGGATTACTCTTTAGAAAACAGAAAAGACACCAATAACGTCCTGAATATCAAAGCAAACAGTCATATCAAAGCGGATAATATGTATATTCATTCTGCCGCTGCACAAATACGGAACGCAGGACAGATAACCATCGGGCCGGAGTTACAACTGACAGACCCGGAAAAAACACCGATGTACGGCCATAACCAGCTGACAATGGATCTGCATCATTCCATATTTGAAAATAAATCATCAGGTAAAATTAATACATTGCTGATGAATACCATTATGAGTAACAGCAGCATTGAAAATAATGGTCAGATGAAAACAAACTACCGTAATCCGAAAAGCCCGATCAGCGATTTCACCCTGATTTTTGACGGTACCAATTATATTGGCGGAAAACAGGATATTGAGCTGAATAAAATGGATATCCGGAAAACTGAAGGCGCATTATTACTGCCGTTTGAGTAAAAAATAAAGCCCGGTCAGACCGGGCTCTATTCTGTGACATCACTGTCTGTGAATAAATCACTGCAACAGTGAAATATCCGCGACCCCCAGGAACAGGTTGCGCAGTTCATTTAATAATGTCAGACGGTTGCGGCGGATATTGTCATCCTTATCCATCACCATCACACAATCAAAGAATGCATCCACCGATTCACGCAGAGAAGCCAGTTCAGTCAGCGCTTCCTGATATTTGCCTTCCGCATAGAGCGGAGCCAACTGAGTTTTCAGGTCAGTCACATACGCAGCCAGGCGGATCTCTTCCGGTGCATTCATTAATGATGCCAGAACCGCATCATTCAGTGCATCATCACTCTTCGACAGAATGTTAGATACACGCTTATTGGCTGCAGCCAGGGCAGCGGCTTCGTCCAGCGTGCGGAAGTGCGTGACCGCTTTCATGCGGGCATCAAAGTCCGCAGGGCGGGTCGGACGGCGCGCCAGCACCGCCTGGATAGTATCAATCGCATAACCTTGTTCCTGATACCAGGCACGGAAACGACCTAACATGAAGTCAACCACGTCAGTAACCACATTCGCATTAGTCAGCTTATCACCATACAGACGAACCGCTTCCTGTGTCAGCGTTTCCAGGTCGAGGTTGTAACCTTTCTCAACGATGATACGCAGCACACCGAGTGCGGCACGACGCAGTGCAAACGGGTCTTTGTCCCCTTTCGGATGCTGTCCGATACCGAAGATCCCCGCCAGGGTATCCATTTTATCGGCAATCGCCAGTGCATCAGAAACCGGCGTTGACGGCAGGTTATCACCGGCATAACGCGGCTGATACTGCTCTTTCAGTGCCAGTGCCACATCCTCAGATTCACCGTCATGGCGTGCATAGTGCATCCCCATCACACCCTGGGTGTCGGTGAATTCAAAGACCATATTGGTCATCAGGTCACATTTGGCCAGCAGACCTGCACGGGTGGCGTGATTCACATCCGCACCAATCTGCCCTGCAATCCAGCCGGCGAGCGCTTCAAGGCGATCTGTTTTATCACGCAGTGTGCCCAGCTGCTGCTGGAACAGGACGGTGCTCAGACGTGGCAGGTTATCTTCCAGACGTTTTTTGCAGTCAGTTTTAAAGAAGAATTCAGCATCTGCCAGACGCGGGCGAACCACTTTTTCGTTCCCGCTGATGATCTGTACCGGGTCAGAAGACTCGATGTTAGCGACAAAGATAAAGTTCGGCATCAGGTTGCCGTTTTTGTCGTAAACCGGAAAGTACTTCTGGTCACCTTTCATAGTGTAAACCAGCGCTTCTGACGGAACTTCGAGGAATTTTTCCTCGAATTTTGCTGTCAGCACAACCGGCCATTCCACCAGCGAGGTGACTTCCTCCAGCAGGCTGTCAGTCAGATCAGCCACGCCGCCCAGTGCCTGCGCGGCTTTTTCCGCGTCGCGTTTAATCATGGCTTTACGGGCATCGTAATCCGCCATCACTTTACCGCGGGTTTCCAGAATAGCCGGATATTCATCCGCATGCGCGATAGTGAATTCCGCTTCACCCATAAAGCGGTGACCACGGATAACGCGGTCAGAAGTGATCCCCAGGACTTCACCCGGAATAACATCCGCACCCATCAGCATTGTGACGGTATGAACCGGACGTACAAAGTGAGTCTCTTTATCACCCCAGCGCATCAGTTTCGGGATCGGCAGTTTGGCCAGTGCACGGCTGACCATACCGGCCAGTAATTCTTTGGCGTTGTTCCCTTTTTCCACCGCGCGGTACAGCAGCCATTCACCTTTATCAGTGACCATGCGATCAGCCTGATCAACGGTGATCCCGCAACCGCGGGCCCAGCCTTCCGCCGCTTTGGTCGGTTTGCCTTCGGCATCAAATGCCTGAGCAATTGCGGGGCCGCGTTTTTCCACTTCGCGATCAGCGGCAGATTCCGCCAGACCGGCAATTTTTACTGCCAGGCGGCGCGGAGCCGCATACCAGGTCACATCACCGTGAGTCAGGTTCGCCGCGGCCAGTTCTGCGGTCAGATTAGCCGCAAAAGATTCAGCAAGAGAACGAAGCGCCTTCGGCGGTAACTCTTCTGTGCCGATTTCCGTCAGGAAAGTCTGTTGTGTCATGACAGCCTCTTAGTTCTTTTTACACATCGGGAAGCCCAGTGCCTCACGGGAGGCATAGTAAGCTTCGGCAACGGCTTTGGTCAGGGTACGGATACGCAGGATATAACGCTGACGTTCCGTCACCGAAATCGCTTTACGCGCATCAAGCAGGTTGAAAGAGTGAGCCGCTTTCAGAATACGTTCGTAGGCCGGTAACGGCAGCGGGGTTTCCAGTGCCAGCAGTGCCTGCGCTTCTTTCTCATACTGTTCAAAACAGGTGAATAAGAAATCCACATCCGCGTATTCAAAGTTATACGTGGATTGCTCAACCTCGTTCTGATGATAGATATCACCATAGGTGGTTTTACCCAGCGGGCCGTCACACCAGACCAGATCGTAAACGCTGTCCACGCCCTGGATGTACATCGCCAGGCGCTCCAGACCATAAGTGACTTCCCCGGTAACCGGTTTGCACTCCAGGCCGCCGACCTGCTGGAAGTAAGTGAACTGAGTGACTTCCATCCCGTTCAGCCAGACTTCCCAACCTAATCCCCAGGCACCCAGCGTCGGGTTTTCCCAGTTATCCTCAACAAAACGGATATCATGAACCGTCGGATCAATACCCAGCTCTTTCAGCGAGCCGAGATACAGTTCCTGGATGTTATCCGGAGACGGTTTGATGATGACCTGAAACTGATAATAGTGCTGCAGGCGGTTCGGGTTTTCCCCGTAACGGCCGTCCGTCGGACGACGGGATGGCTGCACATAGGCCGCCGCAATCGGCTCCGGCCCTAACGCTCTCAGACACGTCATCGGGTGTGAAGTGCCGGCGCCGACTTCCATGTCCAGTGGTTGAACAATGGTACAGCCCTGGCGCGCCCAGTAATCCTGTAATGTCAGGATAAGACCCTGGAAGGTTTTGGTATCAAACTTTTGCATGTTGGATCCGCACGCGAGAAAATGAATAATAAAATAAAAGTCATTCAGTATACCCTCTGACCGCCGGACTATACAGCGCTTCTCTGATCTTTTTCCGCCCGGATCGAAAAACCGGGAACATCCCCGTTTACATGGATATTTATACAGTATAAATTAATGGAAACGCCGTTTTCCGGGAGAACTTAAATGCCAATATCCGCTGCTGCTCAGACCCGCTGTGCCTGGGTTACTGATGATCCGCTCTATATTCAGTACCATGACACGGAATGGGGTGTCCCCGAGCGGGATAATCACAAACTGTTTGAAATGATCTGTCTTGAGGGTCAGCAGGCGGGGCTTTCCTGGCTGGTGATCCTGAAAAAGCGTGAAAATTACCGGCAGGCATTTTTTCAGTTTGATCCGGAAAAAGTCGCCGCCATGACAGATGCGGATACCGACAGGCTGATGCAGAACCCCGGCATTGTCCGCCAGCGGGCAAAAATCAATGCCATTATCAGCAATGCCAAAGCGTATCTGGCGATGAGAGAAGCCGGTGAAGATTTCAGTGAATTTTTGTGGGCGTTCACCGGCAACACACCGCAGATTAATCACCATACAGACAGCAGCACAATCCCCGCGGATACCCCGCTGTCTCATACGATGGCGAAAGCACTGAAAAAACGCGGATTTAAATTCTGCGGGCCGGTTATCTGTTATTCCTTTATGCAGGCCGTCGGTATGATTGATGATCACCTGGTACATTGCCGCTGCCGGTAAAAAAATCCCCGTTATGTGGTAAGAGCATAACGGGGTAAAGGTATAACGAGGACTTTGGATCTGTTAACTGACATCACTGACCGGTATAAAGCACAAGGCATATTTCCCTCACACCGTTCAGTAATGCGTCCCAGTTTACCCGGAAGATCTTCCCGCAATGACTGAAATAATCCTGTTATTACCACTGTGTTAGCGTCAAAAAACCGAACTGTTTAATAAATTTCGTCACATTTTCTGACAGATTATTTTGCTGGTTCTGTTAAAACAGTTCCCGTGAATGATACCCTTTGTCTGTAACCTGTGTGTTTCAGCCGGTAACAGAACGCAGGCAGTAAGCAGAAATCCGGATCACACAAAAAAACAAAAACTTCTCAGTACACTCTATTTATGGAATAGTACGCCGGTCGGGTGAAATAATTACCGGTACCCGCCCGCTGTATATGCAGGGATATGTTATGACGCGCAAATATATGATGATAAGCGGATTGCTGGGACTGAGTACGATACTCGGCGGCTGCTCAAGTATTATGACCCGGACAGGCCCGACAGAGGGCTACTATTCCGGCACCAAAAACAGCATCGCGATGTTGCAGGATGACGAAACCGGCTGGGTAATGAAACCGATTGTCGCCATTGACCTGCCTTTCTCTGCTGTGCTCGATACCCTTCTGGCGCCGGTCGATTATGTATTCGACGGCAAAGACAACACTGAGTCATCTCCTGCGGAACGGGTAAAACGCCTGGAAGCCGCGGAAACGGCTCATAATTCCCCGGCACCTGCACCGCAGGAGTAATCTGCCCGCCGTTACAGCCCGGTATCTGCCACCCAGATCTGCTGCCAGCCATTTGTACGGCGCAGAAATGCCACCCGGCGGTTATCCGGTGAGAACACTACCGCGTCTCCTGAAACCGGTTCTGCCGATGGTGCTGTCACCGCCCGGCACGCACCGGTTTCTGCACAACAGACCACCACCTGCCCTTTGCGGACAAAAGTCAGATACTGCCCGCGGCTGTCCCAGCTGAATGCAGATGCAATACCGTCACTGCCGGAAGTGACCTGACGCGGCTCTCCGCCTTGCGGGGAAATCGTCCACAGCTGAACAGTCCCCTGATCGTCCTGCATCAGAAATGCAATTCTGTCACCCTGCGGTGAACTGCGCAGCCAGAAACGCGGCTGTTTTGCCAGCCCCGGGTATTTGCGCTGATGGGTAAACGTCAGACGTGTCTGGATAACACCGGCCGGTGGTGCAGGCATCGTACTGTCTGTTCCCTCAAGCGGCTGATCACCGGCAATGGCGTAATCTTCAGGCATTTCCGGTAAATCGAGACGGAAAATCTCCGGGATCACTTCCCCGTTTTCTGCCCGGGTGTCGCCGATAAACGCAATCGCCCGCCGCTGACGGGTACCGTCAGCACGCAGATACCCCTGCTGACCAATCCAGCCCTCTTCATATGCACGGCTGATATCATCACTGCCCGGCCGTGGCGCCGGCGTTGTCCGCGATACCACACAACAGAAAAACTCACCGTCATATTCACGCGGGTGATGTTTCCCTGTACATACCGGATACAGCGGAACCGCCACCGCCACATTGCGCAGATCCTCCGCAGGATTCCGTTCGTGCAGGACATGGTCGTTATACGTGAAACTCAGCCATTCCCCGTCCGGACTGAACACATGCACATGTGTTCCGCCGCGCAGAGCGCCGGGCTGATAAGGCGGTGTAATGCAGAAAGCATCAATATTATGTGCGATACCCGGTGCGTCATCGCTGACTATCACCCCCTGGCGGTGGTGAAAATCATACTGCCACTGCTGATCCGGATTCAGCGGCCCTCGGATAAAGGCATAGCGCACCGGTAATTCAGGGCTGACCGTCACCACACCCACACAGGCACCGGCGGTTCCCCGGTAGATTTTACGGATCTCCTGTGTATTCACATGAATTTTTTCTATCGTTTCACCGGTAAATGACGATCCCTGAGGCCGGACATCATAAACAAGCCATTGGCTATCCGGTGTCCATATATTAATATTAGTAAGCTGATGATGACGGGGTGTTGTTGTTATCTGATATTCATTCATTAGAGTGATACTCTCTTTTTATACCATCAGTTCGGATAACCTCAGGTAATCCGATTGGGTCAGACTAAAAAAACTCAGTCGAGACTTACGGCTGCGCTGACTATGCTAACCTTCCGATAAACCGGCAATGATAAAACTATGTTACTCAGTATCCTGTACATTATTGGTATTACCGCTGAAGCCATGACCGGTGCTCTTGCTGCCGGCCGCCGTAAAATGGATGTCTTCGGGGTGATTATTATCGCCTCCGCCACCGCTATCGGCGGCGGGTCTGTCCGCGATATGCTGCTGGGCCATTACCCGCTGGGCTGGGTCAAACACCCTGAATATATTATTACGGTTGCCTGTGCTGCCGTTATCACTATCTGGGTTGCGCCGATGATGAAACATCTGCGCCGCCTTTTCCTGATCCTGGATGCCATCGGCCTGATGGTATTTTCCATTATCGGCGCCCAGATAGCACTCGATATGAATTACGGCCCGATCATTGCCGCCATTGCCGCTGTTATCACCGGTGTTTTCGGTGGTGTGCTGCGCGATATGCTGTGTAACACCATCCCGCTGGTCTTCCAGAAAGAATTATATGCCGGTATCTCCTTTGCCGCAGCCTGGCTCTATATGGGATTACTGTTCTACACACCGCTGCCCCGCGATGCCGTCATTATTATTACCCTGGTGGCCGGTTTGTCATCCCGGTTAATTGCCATCCGCTACCGCCTCGGGTTGCCGGTCTTCAATTACGAAAACCAGGATTAGCCGTATCCGCCCCGCCCGGAACCGGACAATACCTGCTCCGGTTCCGGTTATCAGCCCTGTTTGTCTGATTTTTCCGGCTATCCCGCACTGTCATGTAATCCGGGAGTTGTACGTACATTTTTATTCCGCCGGAGCGGAAAAATGAAATATCCGCCCTCATCTGACCGGAAAAATAAGAAATTTTCCGCAGATAATCACCTGAACGCTGCATGTCGCTGCGCGTGTGTGTATACTATATACGGGGATTTATTCCCCGAGGCTTTTTCAACCCCCAATCAGACAAGACATCAACAATGACCCAAGGTACGTTATATATTGTCTCTGCGCCGAGTGGCGCGGGAAAATCGAGTCTTATTCAGGCATTACTGAAAACGCAGCCTTTATATGACACCCAGGTTTCTGTTTCGCACACCACCCGCGGTGTCCGCCCGGGCGAAGTGCACGGAGAGCACTATTTCTTCACCACTGAAGATGAATTCAAAAGCATGATCGGCCGTAATGAGTTTCTCGAGCATGCCTGTGTTTTCGGTAATTATTACGGCACCGCCCGTAAAACAGTGGAAGATATCCTGAACTCCGGTGTTGATGTTTTTCTTGATATTGACTGGCAGGGAGCCCGCCAGATCCGGGAACAGATGCCGGCAGCACGCAGTATCTTTATTCTGCCGCCGTCCCGCGAAGAATTGCTGCGCCGCCTGCGCGGCCGTGGTCAGGACAGTGACGAAGTCATTGCCGGACGTATGGCACAGGCGGTCAGTGAAATGCAGCACTATGGCGAGTACGATTATCTGATTGTGAACGATGATTTCAATGTCGCGCTGACCGATTTGCAGACCATTATCCGTGCGGAACGTCTGCGTTCAGGTCGCCAGGTTCAGCGACATGATGCTTTAATCGCCAAATTATTGGCACAGTGATACAACTTTCAGTATCATGCCGAGTCATTTATTTATCTGTGGAGTAGCACACCTATGGCACGCGTAACAGTCCAGGATGCAGTAGAAAAAATTGGTAACCGTTTTGACCTCGTATTAGTGGCAGCACGCCGTGCGCGTCAGTTACAGGCCGGCGGCAAAGAGCCTCTGGTTCCGGAAGAAAACGATAAAGTCACCGTGATCGCCCTGCGCGAAATCGAAGAAAATCTGATCAACGGCCAGATCCTTGACGCCCGTGAGCGCCAGGAACAACAGGAGCAGGAAGCTGCTGAAATGCAAGCGGTTTCTGCAATCGCCGAAGGACGTCGTTAAGTTAAGGTAGGTCTGCCTTGTACCTGTTTGAAAGCCTGAACCATATTGTTAAGGATTATCTGCCGAAAGAGCAGATTGATCTGTTAAAACAAGCCTATGTCGTTGCGCGGGATGCTCACGAAGGGCAGACCCGTTCCAGTGGCGAACCGTATATTACCCATCCGGTCGCTGTTGCCTGTATCCTGGCCGAGATGCGTCTCGACCTCGAAACACTGATGGCTGCACTGCTGCACGACGTCATAGAAGATACACCTGCCACCTTTCAGGACATCGAACAACTGTTCGGCACGACCGTTGCCGGGCTGGTGGAAGGGGTATCAAAATTAGACAAACTGAACTTCCGCGATAAAAAAGAAGCTCAGGCTGAAAACTTCCGCAAGATGGTAATGGCGATGGTAAAAGACATCCGCGTCATTCTTATCAAGCTGGCAGACCGCACGCACAATATGCGCACGCTCGGGTCTTTGCGTCCCGATAAGCGCCGCCGTATTGCGCGCGAAACCCTTGAAATCTACAGTCCTCTGGCTCACCGTCTTGGTATCCACCATATCAAAACGGAGCTTGAGGAGCTGGGATTCGAAGCCCTTTACCCGAACCGCTACCGCGTCATTAAAGAAGTGGTGAAAGCCGCACGCGGCAACCGTAAGGAGATGATCCAGAAGATTTTATCTGAAATCGAAGGACGTCTGACGGAAGCCGGTATCAGTTGCAAAGTCAGCGGGCGGGAAAAACACCTTTACTCCATCTACCGGAAAATGCACCTGAAAGAGCAGCGATTTCACTCGATCATGGACATTTATGCTTTCCGCGTGATTGTGAGTACCGTCGATACCTGCTACCGCGTACTGGGTCAGGTTCACGGCCTGTACAAACCACGTCCCGGCCGCGTCAAAGATTATATCGCTATCCCGAAAGCCAACGGCTATCAGTCATTACACACCTCCCTTATCGGTCCTCACGGGGTGCCGGTGGAAGTGCAGATCCGTACCGAAGATATGGATCAGATGGCAGAAATGGGGGTGGCGGCACACTGGGCTTATAAAGAGCACGGTGAATCCGGCACCACCGCACAGGTGCGTGCTCACCGCTGGATGCAGAGCCTGATCGAACTTCAGCAAAGCACCGGCAACACCTTTGAATTTATTGAGAGCGTAAAATCCGATCTCTTCCCGGATGAGATTTATGTCTTCACCCCGGAAGGCCGGATTGTTGAGCTGCCGACCGGCGCCACGCCGGTGGATTTCGCCTATGCCGTCCATACGGATATCGGCCACTCCTGTGTCGGCGCACGTGTTGACCGCCAGCCGTATCCGCTCTCCCAGCAACTGACCAGCGGACAAACCGTTGAGATTATTACCGCACCGGGTGCAAGACCGAATGCTGCGTGGCTGAACTTTGTAGTCAGCTCAAAAGCCCGGGCGAAAATCCGTCAGCTGCTGAAAAACCTCAAGCGCGATGATTCTGTCAACCTCGGCCGCCGTCTGCTTAATCATGCCCTCGGTAACGGTCGTAAGATCACCGATATCCCGCAGGAAAATATCAGCCGTGAGCTGGTGCGGATGAAACTGGCCACTCTGGATGATCTGCTGGCGGAAATCGGTCTGGGAAATGCCATGAGCGTGGTGGTAGCCCGTAACCTGCTGAATGAACCGGAAAGTAACACCGAAGAGAACACCTCCCGCAAACTGCCGATCAAAGGTGCGGACGGAGTGTTGATCACCTTCGCCAAATGCTGCCGTCCGGTACCGGGTGACCCGATTATCGCTCATATCAGCCCCGGGAAAGGACTGGTTATCCACCATGAATCCTGCCGCAATATCCGCGGATATGAAAAAGAGCCGGAAAAATTCATGGCCGTTGAGTGGGACAGCGATATCGACACGGATTTCATTGCTGAAATCAAAGTGGATATGTTTAACCACCAGGGTGCGCTGGCTAACCTGACTGCCGCAATTAATGATGCCAACTCCAGTATTCAGAGCATGAATACCGAGGAGAAAGATGGCCGCGTTTACTGTGCCTTTATCCGCCTGACCGCAAAAGACCGTATCCAGCTTGCGAATATTATGCGTAAGATCCGCATTATGCCGGATGTCCTGCGCGTCAGCCGCAACCGGAATTAATCACACGGTATGAATTCCCAACGTTATGAGCGCATCTGCCGGATGATGGCGATGCGCCAGCCCGACCTCACTCTGTGTCTTGAGGAAGTGCATAAGCCGCACAATGTCTCCGCCGTGATCCGCAGTGCGGATGCGGTCGGTATCCATGACCTGCATGCCGTCTGGCCGGAGAAAATCAAAACCCTGGTTTCTTCCGCCGCCGGCAGTAACAGCTGGGTGAATGTGCATAACCATGACACACTCGGCGATGCCGTGACACGGCTGAAATCGCAGGGTATGCAAATTCTTGCCACTCATCTGTCTGACAGTGCGGTCGATTTCCGGGCTGTCGATTTTACCCGCCCGACCTGCATTATCATGGGCTCAGAGAAAACCGGCATATCTCAGGAAGCGGTCAGACTGGCGGATCAGCATATTATGATCCCGATGTCCGGCATGGTACAGTCACTGAATGTGTCTGTTGCCGCTGCCGTAATCCTCTATGAAGCACAGCGCCAGCGCGAGGCAGCCGGTCTTTATGAACATCCCCGCTGCGCCCTGGCACAGGATGAACAACAGCGCCTGCTGTTTGAACGCGGCTACCCGGTGCTTGCACAGGTCGCCCGTGAGAAAAAACTGCCCCGTCCGCAGATTGATGAACAGGGTCATATTATTGCGCCGGACAGCTGGTGGGCTGCCATGCAACAGAAGAAACCATCCGCCTGATACGAAACGGAGCAGAAAATGAAAGGTCAACTGCTTGATGCTATCCCACTCACGACTTTGCACGGCGTCGGGGCCGGACAGGCGGGCAAACTGGCCGGTATCGGTCTGCATACCCTTCAGGATCTGCTGTTCCATCTGCCGCTGCGTTATGAAGACCAGACCCGGCTGTATACCATCACCGATCTGTTACCGGGAATTTATGCCACGGTCAGCGGTGAAGTGCTGCGCACCGATGTGGTCTTTGGCCGCAAACGGATGATGACCTGTCAGATAAGCGACGGCACCGGTATCTTAACCCTGCGTTTCTTTAATTTTTCGGCCGCAATGAAAAATGCACTGGCGGCCGGCAAACAGGTCACGGCCTACGGCGAAATCCGGCGCGGCAAAAACGGCCCGGAAATCTTCCACCCGGAATACAAAGTCCGCCAGAGTGATACTTCCGTTGAGTTACAGGAAACACTCACCCCCATCTATCCGACCACCGAAGGTGTCCGCCAGGCCACGCTCCGCAAACTGCTCGATCAGGCGCTGGAGCTGCTCGATACCTGTGCTATCAATGAATTACTGCCGCCGGAACTGACCCGCTCCATGATGAGCCTGCCACAGGCGCTGAAAACACTGCACCGGCCACCGGCGGATACACAGCTTGCCGAACTGGAAAGCGGGCAGCATCCGGCGCTGAAACGGATTGTGCTGGAAGAACTGCTGGCACATCACCTCAGCATGCTGGCTGTCAGGGCGGGCGCGCAGCGCTACCATGCACTGCCTCTGCCGCCACAGGAGACGCTGAAAAGTCAGTTCCTGGCACAACTGCCCTTCTCTCCGACTAACGCCCAGCAGCGCGTAGTGGCGGAAATAGAGCAGGATCTGGAAAAACCGGTGCCGATGATGCGCCTGATTCAGGGGGATGTCGGTTCCGGGAAAACGCTGGTTGCCGCACTGGCGGCACTCCGCGCTATCGCACAAGGCAAACAGGTCGCACTGATGGCACCGACAGAGCTGCTGGCCGAACAACATGCCAATACTTTCCGTCAGTGGCTGGAGCCGCTGGGTATCAGTGTCGGCTGGGTGGCCGGAAAACAGAAAGGCAAGGCACGGCTGGCGCAGGAAGAAGCCATTGCCGCCGGTGATGTGGCGATGGTTATCGGCACGCACGCCATTTTTCAGGAACATATCCGTTTTCATTCCCTGGCGCTGGTGATTATTGATGAGCAGCACCGCTTTGGTGTCCACCAGCGGCTGGCATTGTGGGAAAAAGGTGAACAGCAGGGATTCCATCCGCATCAGCTGATTATGACAGCCACTCCGATCCCGCGCACCCTGGCCATGACCGCCTATGCGGATCTCGACACCTCCGTTATCGATGAACTGCCGCCGGGCAGAACCCCGGTGACCACGGTAGCCATTCCGGACAGCCGCCGCCATGAGATTATCGAACGGGTGCGCAGCGCCTGTCAGGATGAAAAACGCCAGGCCTACTGGGTCTGCACACTGATCGATGAATCTGATTTGCTGGAAGCACAGGCCGCTCAGGTGACGTTTGATGAGCTTTCCGCCACGCTGCCGGATCTGCGGGTCGGGATGGTGCACGGTCGTATGAAACCGGCAGAAAAGCAGGCGGTAATGGCGCAATTTAAGGCCGGAGAACTGGATCTGCTGGTCGCCACCACGGTTATTGAAGTCGGGGTGGATGTGCCGAATGCCAGCCTGATGATCATCGAAAACCCGGAACGGCTGGGCCTGGCGCAACTGCATCAGCTGCGCGGCCGGGTCGGACGCGGCTCTGCGGTCTCCCACTGTGTGCTGCTGTATAAAACCCCGCTGACCCAAACAGCAAAACTGCGTCTTCAGGTACTGCGGGACAGCAACGACGGCTTTGTTATCGCGCAGAAAGACCTCGAAATCCGCGGGCCGGGTGAACTGCTCGGTACACGGCAGACCGGTAATGCGGAATTTAAAGTCGCAGATTTACTGCGCGATCAGGGCATGCTGCCGGAAGTACAGCGTGTGGCACGTCATCTGCACCAGAATTACCCGGAGCAGGCAAAAGCGCTTATCGAGCGCTGGCTGCCGGAACGCACACAATACACTAACGTATAACGAAAAAAGCCACCCCGGAAGGTGGCTTGCCTGCTTAAGCGTTGTTTGTTACCCGCCCGCAACCGGGAAGATAGGTAATGCCAGGAAGAACGGGATAACCAGTGCGTTAATCAGATCGAGGAAGAACGCCCCCACCATCGGTACCACCAGGAAAGCCACATGGGAAGGACCGAAACGATCCGTCACTGCCTGCATGTTGGCAATCGCGGTTGGTGTGGCTCCCATCCCGAAACCACAGTGACCGGCCGCCAGAACCGCCGCATCATAGTTTTTGCCCATCACACGGTAAGTGACGAAGACAGCATATAACGCCATCACGATAGTCTGTACCGCCAGGATGACCAGCATCGGTACCGCCAGAGAGGCAATTTCCCACAGTTTCAGGCTCATCAGTGCCATCGCCAGGAACAGTGACAGACTGACGTTACCCAGTACCGACACCGCCCGCTCAAACACACGGTAAAAGCCCATCAGTGACAGACTGTTGCTCAGGATAACCCCGATAAACAGAACACACACGAATGCCGGGATCTGGAACTTCCACTGCATCGACGTGAAGAAATCCGTCAGAACACCATACAGATACGTTCCTGCCAGTAAACAGATAGCAATCAGTGCAATTGTTTCAAGCAGAACCATTGAAGTGATCATGCGTCCGGCCTGCGGTTTTTCAAACGCGGTCGGTGCTTCATCATCCTGTAATTTCACATCGCTCATGGCCGTTTTTTTGATCAGGAAACGGGCTACCGGACCACCAATCAGGCCACCGAGTACCAGACCAAAGGTTGCGCAGGCAATCGCGATTTCTGTTGCGGAGCTGAAACCATAGCTGTCGCTGAAAATTTTACCCCATGCAGCCCCGGTACCGTGACCACCCGAGAGTGTGATAGAACCGGCCAGCAAACCAATCAGCGGGTCAAGCCCCATCATTTTTGCCAGAGAGATACCGACTGAGTTCTGCACAATCAGTAAACCAACAACCGCAATCACAAAGATAAATAACGTTCTGCCGCCCGCCTTAAGGCTGGCTAAGTTGGCGTTTAAGCCGATGGTGGCAAAGAAAGCCAGCATCAGCGGGTCTTTGAGTGAATCATCAAATTTCACTTCCAGATCCATACCGGATTTGAACCCCAATAATACGATCGCAACCAGAAGACCACCGGCCACAGGTTCAGGAATTGTATACTTTTCGAGGAATGGTACAGTTTTTACGAGTTTACGTCCCAGTAATAGGACGAGTGTGGCCGCAACCAGCGTGCCGTAAACGTCGAGTTGATACATTCACGTACCCCTTTTATTGTTGGTATTTATTACATCAGTATCGCGTTAATAACGTCCCTGTTACGCAAAAAGAAAAAGCAGGTATCCGGATTAAAGAAAAAAAAGCGGATAAAGACAAGTTAAAATAAATAAAACTGTGATTATATTCCGCTATAAAAAATAACATATCATCGGCGCAAACGATTGCTTTTGTGCCCCGGATCATTAAAATACGGTAATTGCTTATCCCGGACCTGTTGATATGAACTCTGCAATTTCTGATAAAACCAGTGTAAATCCCGCAACTAACACAAATAGTGAACTCATCTACCGGCTGGAAGATCGTCCGCCGCTGCCGCAGACGCTCTTTGCCGCCTGTCAGCATCTGCTGGCGATGTTTGTGGCAGTGATTACGCCGGGATTGCTTATCGCCCAGGCGCTCGGCCTTTCCGCCCACGATACCCAGCGGATTATCAGTATGTCACTGTTCGCCTCCGGACTGGCATCACTGCTGCAAATCCGTACCTGGGGGCCGGTTGGTTCCGGGCTGCTCTCTATCCAGGGCACCAGCTTTAACTTTGTGGCTCCGCTGATTATGGGGGGTATGGCGCTGAAAAATAATGGTGTGGATACCGAAGGGATGATGGCCGCACTGTTCGGCACTCTGATGCTGGCGGCCATGACAGAAGTGATCCTCTCCCGTTTTCTGCATCTGGCACGCCGCATTATCACACCGCTGGTTTCCGGTGTGGTGGTGATGATTATCGGGCTGTCGCTGATTCAGGTCGGGCTGACCTCCATCGGCGGCGGTTATGGTGCCATGGCGGATAACACCTTCGGCTCTGCCAATAATCTGATCCTCGCCGGTATTGTGCTGGCGGTGATTGTGCTGCTTAACCGCCAGAAAAACCCGTATCTGCGCGTCGCTTCTCTGGTGCTGGCGATGACAGCAGGCTATCTTGCTGCCTGGTGGATGGGTATGCTGCCGGATAACCATGCGGAAATCCCGGAGGAAGTGGTGGTGATCCCGGCGCCGCTCTATTACGGCTTATCCATTGACTGGAACCTGCTGCTGCCGCTGATCCTGATCTTTATGGTGACTTCGCTGGAAACCATCGGTGATATCACCGCGACGTCCGACGTCTCCGAACAGCCGGTATCCGGCCCGCTCTACATGAAGCGTCTGAAAGGCGGTGTGCTGGCAAACGGCCTGAACTCCGCCCTGTCTGCGGTCTTTAATACCTTTCCGAACTCCTGTTTCGGGCAGAATAACGGGGTGATCCAGCTGACCGGCGTTGCCAGCCGCTATGTCGGTTATGTGGTGGCGCTGATGCTGATCGTGCTGGGGCTGTTCCCGGCCGTCGCCGGATTTGTTCAGCATATTCCGGAACCGGTGCTCGGCGGAGCCACCATTGTCATGTTCGGGACGATTGCAGCATCCGGTGTGCGGATTGTCTCACGCGAAACCCTGAACCGCCGGGCGATTATGATTATCGCGCTGTCACTGGCTGTCGGCATGGGTGTTTCCCAGCAGCCGCTGATCCTGCAATTTGCGCCGGACTGGCTGAAAACCCTGCTCTCTTCCGGGATTGCGGCGGGCGGCCTGACCGCGATTGCCCTGAATCTGATTTTCCCGCCGGAAAAATAATCATCTGTTTAACCGCGTGACCGGAAACGGTCACGCGTGCTGCTCTGTGCGGAAAAACCGCGATAATCCTTGTCACCATAAAGAGCCTCACGCTAGTATGCCCTCAGGATTATCTCTCGGGAGCGCATTATGAAATGGTTGGGACGGGCTGTTTTCTGGCTGATAACACTGGTCATTATTCTTATCGTTGCCACTGCCCTTGTGGTGCAGACATCATGGGGCACAAAACAGATTTCAGCCCTTATCAGTGACAATACACGCTACAAGGTGTCACTTTCTGCGATAAGTCACTCGCTCTCCTCCCCTTCACTTATTTCACTCAGTGATATCAGTATCAGCACGGTATCGGGGGATTTTGCCCTGGAAGCAGCCAATGTTGAGCTGACACTGGACTGGCGCAGTTTCTCTGAACCCGGCTGGTTTGCCCGCATTATTGTGCAGAAAGGGGATATCGAAATTTCGGATGCTGCTGACAGCGGCACGCTGCCGGTCAGCGCCGGGTTATTGCAGCTCAATCAGACAAATGTCCGCCGCACCGACGGCAACCGCAGTATTAATGCAGAGGGCGTCACCGGAGGTATCACCCCGTGGCAGCCGCAGGGCAGCGACCTGACCGGTAACGGCAAATATCAGTTTTCCGCTAACGGCCTGAATTACTACGACCTGCCGCTGAAAAATATCCTGACGCAGGGTGAGGTCAGCGGAAAACAATTCACGTTTGATAACCTGACCGCCACCCTGGAAAACGGGCTGATCACTGCGACCGGCCGCCGCAGTGCCGAAGGTCAGTGGCAGCTTGATACTCTGCTGCTCAATGACATCCGCTGGCAGACACCTCAGTCTCTGACACAACTGGCAGACAGTACAGAAAGTCTGCCGGATATCCAGGCCAGAAATATCACCGCGACCAATATCAAGCTCGAAGGTCATCAGTGGGCGGTTAACTATCTGGAAGGCACGATCAAAAATCTGGCCTTTAAACAGGGACGCTGGCAGACGGACAACGGACAGGCAGATATCGCCGCAGCGGATCTGACTCTCAGCGGGCAGCATTTTTCTGACATTATCAGCACCCTGGAACTGCGCGGTGATCAGATTGACGTCAACCGCCTGACCGGCCGCTATGACAAAAGTATTCTGCGCTTTACCGGGAGCTGGAACCGCGCCACCCGGACACTCGATATCACCAGCGGTGTTACCGACAATCTGCTGTACAGCTTCCCGGAACAGTGGTTCTCTGCATTGCAGGAAGCTGCCCCGCAGGGGATTGATGCTATCCGCTTACAGGATATAAAAGTCTCCAATGCCCTGCTGATTGATACACAAGCGATTTTCCCGTTCCAGCTCACCAATGTGAACGGCTACATCAAAACCATGCAGATCCTGAAATCCGGTCAGTGGGGATTATGGGACGGCGAACTGTCTGTCAGTGCGGGCAATGCCACCTTTAACCGCGTCGAACTGCACCGTCCGTATCTGACACTGACCGCCGGGGCGGACAGCGCGGCAACCACACAATTTGCGGCTTCGGCCGGAGAAGGTCTGCTGAAAATGCAGTTTCAGGTCACCCCGTCCGGTACTGCGCCTTTCCGTTTCTCATTACAGGCCACCGGGGCGGACAGCCAGATCCTGTCACAATGGGGCTGGCAGCCTGCTCCGCTGACCGGCAATGCCAATTACACACTGCACCTGAACGGACAACTGCGGGCAGAGGGTATCCGCGGCACACTGAGCGGTATGCTCTCCGGACAGGATAAACAGGGGAATCAGATAAACCGGGCTATCACGCAGGGGCAGATGGATAACGTCCCGGTATCCGCAGAGCCGGTACCTTCAGCTCCGCCGGTACAGCGGGTGATCCCGGATAGCGGGGAAACCGGGGAAATACTGTAACCCCTGCTGATACAAAAACAGCGCCTGATGGCGCTGTGGTGTGATCTTCTGAAACCGGGGAGCTCTGATAACGGGCAAAACGAAAAGCCGCTGTGAACACTTCCCTGTGCGCTCAGGCGCGTCATCCATGACGCGCATGCTTTTCGTTCGCCTGCCCGTTATCACCGCCGTATCTGACCAATTGTTCTCTCTGTCAGCCACAGCAAAAGAAATGTATCTTACCCGTTACTCCGCGCTGTGTTTCTGTCCGGGCAACACCATATAGGTGCCGGTAAAGACCGCACCGACCTCATCGCCCTGTCCGACGGTCACTTCCAGCTTAATCCGCGCCTTACTACCGCGCGCCAGGCGATCCAGATCGCCGCTGAGTTTATCGCGGGAAGCAATCGCCTCCGGCCGGCCTGCCACAGCCTTGCGGTAACGGATGCTGGCATCCACCAGCACGATATCGCCGTCCAGTGAGTTCTCCTGTAACAGCAGCCAGATAAGTCCCCAGCCGGTCAGTGTCGCCATAGAAAACTGGCTGCCTGCAAAAATTGTCTGATGCAGATTCTGATTCGGGCCTTCCGGCATCGTGGTCATAAATTTCTGACCGGTATACTGCGTAATACGAATCCCCATTTTTTCACTCAGGGGGATGGTTTCATACCATGCTTTCTGTAACTCAGCACACCAGTCGGGGCGATGCAGAATCGCATCGAGGGTTTCAACGGATTTAATCATAAAAAAATGACGAACAGGCGTCGTTTGCGGGCCTGTAATCGGTCCTCTGTTTTCAAAACCTGACTTTTCAAAAAATGCGACCGCTTCCTCACGGGCACTGCACACAATCCGCTTTACACCCTCCTGACGGGCCACTGACTCCAGTGCGCGTGCAATCAGTGTTCCGAACCCGCGTCCCTGCATCTGCGGATCAACAGCCAGAAAGCGGATCGCGCCTTCATTTTCTGCATTGATATACAAACGGCCGACAGCCACAGGCTGCCCGGTTTCATCCACCACCATCTGATGATGTGCATAGGTATCATAGCCGTCCTTTTCCGACCCCTGCGGCTGATTCAGCGGTTTGCGCAGCATCGCCCAGCGGAAATGAAAATAGCTTTCCAGCTCCTGCTCGGTTTTGGGTACCCGTAAATGATACATTGCACTTTCTCCTGTCAGTGGTAACCGGTGACCGGCCTGAGACTGTTGTATCATACCTGCAGCCAGAAAGTGACCGGACCATCGTTTGTCAGACTGACCTGCATGTCTGCCGCAAACCGGCCTGTTTCCGTCACCATTCCTGCTGCCCGGCACTGTGCCACAAAGTGCTCATATAGGGCATTGGCTTTTTCCGGTGCCGCGCCGTTTGAAAATCCCGGGCGCATTCCTTTTTGTGTTTCTGCTGCTAACGTAAACTGTGACACAACCAGCAGCTGACCGCCGGACTGCGCCACATTCAGGTTCATTTTTCCGTCCGCATCACTGAAAATGCGGTAACCCATCACTTTCTCACTCAGGCGTTTCGATTTCTGTTCGTCATCATCCCGCTCAACACCCAATAGAACCAGTAATCCGGGACCGATTTCACCGGCAACGTCCCCGGCGATCCGGACATCCGCGCGGGTCACACGCTGTATTAATGCAATCATGTCATATCCGTTTAAAAAACAATCAAATCTGAATTATTCAGTCACTTCTGCGGAAAAATCATATTCTGCAAAATAACGGGAGACAGTATCGCGATCAGTAACAAGCACGCCTTTGATACCGAGTTCCGTTGCCGCATCCACGTTCTCACGGACATCATCGAAGAACACAACGTCCTGCGGTTCAAACTCTTCGGTTTCAAGCACATACTGATAAATATCCGGGTCCGGCTTACGCAGCCCCAGATCCTGGGAAAGATACAGAAAATCGGCGGAAGCGGCGATTTCCGGATAGTGCTGCGGCCAGTAATCCTGATGCAGACGATTGGTGTTAGAGAGTACCACCACACGGTGTCCCTGCTCACGCAGCCTGTTCATGATATCAATCACATCAGGGCGGACAGAGATAAAGATAGCCTGCCAGCCTTCGGCAAACTCATCAAAACTCAGCGACATTCCCAGCTCATCATTAATGGCTTCGGCAAATTCGACATCGGAAATTTTGCCGCACTCATGCTGTTTAAAGGTTTCGCCGTGAATAAAATCACTGCTCAATTCAGACAGCGGCTTGCCGCTCAGATTACTCCAGACTGATAAAACACGTTTAAAATCAATATCAATAATGACATTACCCATGTCAAAGATATAAAGCATACCATCCCTCCGGGTTGATGAATTATTTTTACTCTACCCGCAGACTCTCTTCCTGAACAGAGTGAAAACCGTTTTCGGTGAGAAAAAATATCCGGGACTGCGATCCCCGCCCATATTTCAGTGCAGTTATCAGTCTGTAACCGGTATGTAACGGCAGACAGAAAAAGCTCAGGGCGCCCGGAGGCGCCCTGAGTGGCATGAATCAAAACAACCGGCAGAGATTAATCTTTGCTGCGGTGTGCGCGTTTGCGGTCGTTTTCAGTCAGGTGGCGTTTACGCAGACGGATAGACTTCGGCGTAACTTCCACTAATTCGTCGTCATCGATAAATTCTAACGCCTGTTCCAGGGTTTTCTCGATAAACGGAGTCAGTGTGGTCGCTTCATCTGTACCGGACGCACGCATGTTGGTCAGTTTCTTACCGGTCAGGCAGTTAACTGTCAGGTCGTTTGAACGTGAGTGAATACCGATCAGCTGGCCTTCATACACTTCAGTACCGTGACCGACAAACAGCTTACCGCGATCCTGCAGGCTGTACAGTGCATAAGCAACTGCTTTACCCTGGCCGTTGGAAATCATCACGCCATTCTGACGGCGGCCGATTTCACCCTGTTTCACATCATCATAGTGACTGAATGTGGCATACAGTAAACCGGTACCGGAAGTCATGGTCATGAATTCAGTACGGAAACCGATCAGACCACGGCTCGGGATGCTGTAATCAAGACGTACGCGGCCTTTGCCATCCGGCATCATGTCACGCAGTTCGCCTTTACGTTCACCCAGAGCTTTCATCACATCACCCTGATGCTGCTCTTCGATATCCAGAGTTACCTGCTCAAACGGCTCCTGTTTACGACCGTCGATGTCGCGGAAGATAACGCGCGGACGGGATACCGCCAGCTCAAAACCTTCACGGCGCATGTTTTCGATCAGGACAGATAAGTGCAGCTCACCACGGCCTGATACACGGAATGCATCCGGGTCTTCAGTTTCTTCAACGCGCAGTGCCACGTTGTGAACCAGTTCTTTCTTCAGACGGTCAAGGATCTGACGGGAAGTCACATATTTCCCTTCTTTACCGCAGAACGGAGAGGTGTTAACACAGAAATACATGCTGACTGTCGGTTCATCAACGGCCAGTGGTGTTAATGCTTCAACACAACCGGTGTCACAAATAGTATCAGAGATGTTCAGTTCACCCAGACCGGTCAGTGCGATGATATCACCGGCTTCAGCAACTTCCGCTTCGATACGATCCAGACCTAAATGTCCGAGAACCTTACCGATTTTACCGTTGCGGGTTTTACCTTCCGCATCGATAACAGTAACCTGCTGGTTTGGTTTTACTTTACCGCGCTTGATACGGCCAATCCCGATAACACCTAAATAGTTGTTGTAATCGAGCTGGGAGATCTGCATCTGGAACGGGCCGTCGAGGTCAACCTGAGGCGGCTCAACATATTTCACGATCGCTTCGTACAGCGGGGTCATGTCATCCGCCATATCGTTATAATCGGTACCCGCAATACCATTCAGCGCAGATGCGTAAATGATCGGGAAGTCGAGCTGCTCGTCAGTTGCACCGAGGTTGTCAAACAGGTCAAACACCTGGTCGATAACCCAGTCAGGACGTGCGCCCGGACGGTCAATTTTGTTGATAACAACGATTGGTTTCAGGCCGTTTGCAAACGCTTTCTGCGTTACAAAGCGGGTCTGCGGCATAGGACCGTCCATCGCATCCACCAGCAGCAGTACGCTGTCAACCATGGACATCACACGTTCTACTTCACCACCGAAATCGGCGTGCCCCGGGGTGTCAACGATGTTGATGTGATAGTCGTTCCACGTAATCGCGGTATTTTTTGCCAGAATAGTAATGCCGCGCTCTCTTTCCAGATCGCCGGAGTCCATTACACGCTCTTCCGGTTTTGAACGCTCATCAAACGTACCGGACTGCTGTAATAATTTATCGACCAGCGTGGTCTTGCCATGGTCAACGTGAGCGATGATGGCAATATTTCTTAATTTCTCGATAGACAAAGACTTGTACCGTTTTCGTTAATGGATGGGAATTACGTCACAGATAGCATTCTTTTCAACAACGCCCATCTATGGTGTAGATGTTTGGTGGTATTTTACACGTTCTCTGAGGCAAGTGAAAGAAGTGTGATACATCTCACTTAAAAAATAAATGATTATAAAACATAGAGATAAAATCCATCCTGCCATTTTTTTACAAAATCAGCGGCGCATACCACGCTCAGCGACGAATTCAGAGGGGCATATCATAAACCTATTCAGGATAAAAGAGATACTTTTTTTGCGTTTGCGGCCGGGAAACAAGCGGACCGGCCTGATTGCACCACTTTGGTGCATCACTCTCTCACAGACAGAATCAGAAACGCACCAATATGGTGCAATTTACGGCATTTCCGTTATCCTTATTTGAGTAATACGCTGCTGTAACGCGGTTTACCCCCTTTTAAAAAAGTTGGCACGCTTTTCGCTTTATATTTATCAAGCAATGTGAGAACCGCAATCAGTGTCCCTCCGGGTGACCACCAGAGGATTGACGGAACATCCCAAACCAGGAGATCTGAATATGTCTGTTGAACATGTATTGACCATGATGGAAGAGTACAACGTTAAATTCGTGGACTTACGCTTTACCGATACCAAAGGCAAGGAACAGCATGTATCGATCCCTGCTCATCAGGTAGATGAAGATTTCTTCGAAGACGGAAAAATGTTTGACGGTTCCTCAATGGCCGGCTGGAAAGGCATCAACGAATCCGACATGGTACTGATGCCGATTGCGGAATCCGCCCTGATCGACCCGTTCTTTGAAGTCCCGACCCTGGTTCTGCGCTGTGATGTGTTAGAGCCGAACACCATGCAGGGTTATGACCGCGACCCGCGCTCTATCGCCAAACGTGCCGAAGATTTCCTGCGCACCAGCGGTATTGCGGATACCGTCCTGTTCGGGCCTGAACCAGAGTTTTTCCTGTTTGATGACATCCGTTTCGGTGCGGATATCTCCGGCGCTTACTATCATATCAATGATATCGAAGCAGCCTGGAACACCGGTACTGTCTATCCGGAAGGCAACAAGGGCCACCGTCCGCGTGTGAAAGGCGGTTACTTCCCGCTGCCGCCGGTCGATTCCTCACAGGATCTGCGTTCTGAAATGTGCCTGGTTATGGAAGAGATGGGCCTGGTCGTTGAAGCGCATCACCATGAAGTCGGTACTGCCGGCCAGAACGAAATTGCCACCCGCTTCAATACCATGACACTGAAAGCGGATGAAACCCAGATGTACAAATACGTGGTGCAGAATGTGGCGCACCGCTACGGTAAAACCGCGACCTTTATGCCAAAACCGCTGGTCGGCGATAACGGCTCCGGTATGCACTGCCATATGTCTCTGTCAAAAGACGGCGTTAACCTGTTCTCCGGGGATAAATATGCCGGTCTGTCAGAAATGGCGCTCTATTACATCGGCGGGATCATCAAACACGCCCGTGCCCTGAATGCCTTTACCAACCCGACCACCAACTCTTACAAGCGTCTGGTGCCGGGCTATGAAGCACCGGTAATGCTGGCATACTCCGCGCGTAACCGTTCGGCCTCAATCCGTATTCCGATTGTATCCAGCGCGAAAGCCCGCCGTATTGAAGTCCGCTTCCCGGACCCGGCAGCTAACCCGTACCTGGCCTTTGCCGCACAGCTGATGGCCGGTCTGGATGGCATCATCAATAAAATTCATCCGGGTGATGCAATGGACAAAAACCTGTATGACCTGCCGCCGGAAGAAGCGAAAGAAATCCCGACAGTCGCACCATCTCTCGGTGATGCACTGGATGCGCTGGCTGCTGACCACGAATTCTTAACCCGTGGCGGTGTGTTTACCGAAGATGCGATTAACACCTATATCGACCTGCTGCGTGCTGATGTTCAGCGCCTGAATATGACTCCGCATCCGGTTGAATTTGATATGTATTACAGCGTGTGATTCTGATTGTGCCGCCGTTTGGCGGCACTCAGAGTGACAGGCTCCGGTTTATTTTGTTGCCGTGAAGCACTTGACCCGCCGTTGGGCGGGTCCTTTTCTCCTGCGGGGTAAATACGCTACAATGCACCAAATTGGTGCAAAGAGGTGGATGACAATGAACCCGGATAACAGACCGCAGGCGGAACAACTCCTTGATTCACTGATTAACTGTGTCCTGCTGCTGGATAATGATCTGATTATCCGCTACGCCAACCAGTCGGCCATGCAGTTATTCGCCCAGAGTGCCCGTAAACTCACCGGCACACCGCTCCCTATTTTATACAGTTACCTTTCCCTCGATACCGCCGCCTTTCAGTCCGCACTGGCAGAAGGCCACAGTTTTACTGACAATGATGTGACCCTGGTGGTGAATAATCAGATGCATGCACTGTCCCTGAGTGCACAGCCGGTATCCGGGAACTTTATTCTGCTGGAACTGACTCCCCTCGACAGCCACCGGCGCATTACCCAGGAACAGTTACAGCAGGCACAACAGGCCGCTGCCCGTGATCTGGTGCGCGGACTCGCTCACGAAATCAAAAATCCGCTCGGCGGGCTGCGCGGTGCCGCACAGCTGTTATCCCGTGCGTTACCGGACCCGTCACTTCAGGAATACACACAGGTTATTATCGAACAGGCTGATCGTCTGCGGGCGCTGGTTGATCGCCTTCTTGGTCCCCAGCATCCGGGCCGGAAAAGTATGCAGAGCATTCACCATGTGGCGGAGCGGGTCTTTCAGCTTATCAACCTGGAAAAGCCGGACAATATCACGCTGGTCAAAGATTATGATCCCAGTTTGCCGGAGTTATCGCATTATCCCGACCAGATCGAACAGGTTATCCTCAATATTATGCGTAATGCCCTGGAAGCCCTGCACGCCTCAGGGGGCACGATTATTCTGCGTACCCGCACTGCATTCCAGGTGATGCTGCACGGCGAGCGCTACCGGCTGGCAGCCAGAATTGATATTGAAGACAACGGACCGGGAATTCCGCCGCATATCCTGGATACCCTGTTTTACCCGATGGTCAGCGGCCGTGAAGGCGGCTCCGGGCTGGGTTTATCCATTGCCCGTAATCTGATCGATCAGCATAACGGCAAAATTGAATTCAGCAGCTGGCCGGGTCATACCTTATTTTCACTTTATCTGCCAATCCGTCAGTAAGCCTGTTGAGGAGGTCATATGCAGCCGGGAAAAATCTGGGTCGTTGATGATGACAGCGCGATCCGCTGGGTGCTTGAACGGGCACTGAACAGCGCCGGTTATACCTGTATCTGTTTTGACAGTGCTGAAAATGCCCTGGCGGCGCTGAACAACGGGCAGCCGGACGTACTGATCTCCGATATCCGGATGCCGGGCATGGACGGATTGTCCCTGCTGGCGGCTGTCAAACAGCATAACCCCCTGCTGCCGGTGATTATTATGACCGCCCACTCCGACCTGGATGCCGCAGTGAATGCATACCAGCAGGGCGCATTTGATTATCTGCCGAAACCCTTTGATATTGATGATGCCGTTACGCTGGTCGCCCGTGCTCTGGAACATTACCGGGAACAGCATCTGCCGGTGCGGCAGGAAGTCACTGCTGATCCGGTTTCCGGTATTATCGGGGAATCCCCGGCAATGCAGGAAGTGTACCGGGTGATAGGCCGGTTATCCCGCTCCTCCATCAGTGTGCTGATTAACGGTGAATCCGGGACCGGGAAAGAGCTGGTTGCTCACGCTCTGCATCATCACAGCCCGCGCGCGGACGCGCCGTTTATTGCGCTCAATATGGCAGCGATCCCGAAAGACCTGATTGAGTCAGAACTCTTCGGCCATGAAAAAGGGGCATTTACCGGTGCCTTACAGGTACGTCAGGGGCGTTTTGAGCAGGCTGACGGTGGCTCGCTGTTTCTCGATGAAATCGGTGATATGCCGCTCGATATTCAGACCCGGTTGCTGCGCGTGCTGGCGGAAGGCCAGTTTTACCGCGTCGGCGGTTACGCACCGGTGAAAGTGGATGTCCGGATTATTGCCGCAACTCATCAGGACCTGGAACGGCTGGTAACAGAAGGTAAATTCCGCGAAGATCTGTTTCACCGCCTGAATGTTATCCGCATACAGTTACCGCCGCTGCGGGAACGGCCGGGGGATATTCCGCGTCTGACACGTCATTTTCTGCAAAAAACAGCAAAAGAGCTGGGAACTGAGGCGAAAACACTGCATCCGGATACGGAAAAATTACTGATGCAGCTGCGGTGGTCCGGTAACGTCCGCCAGCTGGAAAATGTCTGCCGCTGGCTGACCGTGATGTCCGCCACTCAGGAAGTGCTGCCGCAGGATCTGCCTGCTGACCTGACAATGACCGCTGCCGGAGAACAAATCCGTTATGAAAACAGTTATGACCCGGCTGCCGCCAGCTGGGATAAACAACTGGCACAGTGGGCGGATGCACAGTTACAGGCCGGAAAAACAGATTTGCTGGCGGATGCCCTGCCGCTGTTTGAGCGCACCCTGTTACAGTGTGCACTGAATTACAGCAACGGACACAAACAGGATGCCGCCCGTCTGCTGGGCTGGGGGCGTAATACACTGACACGGAAACTGAAAGAGGCCGGGATTGATGACACCGCATCAACCCCGGAAGCAGATTAAATCACGCGGGAGAACTGACGCTGCCGCATCTGGTTACGCAGGTAAGTATCAAAACACATACAGATATTACGGATAAGCAGACGTCCGCGCGGCGTGACCACCAGAGCATCGTCGCGGATCTCAACCAGTCCGTCATCGGCCATCGGCTGCAATAATTGCAGATCTTCGGCGAAATGGGTTTTAAAATTCAGGTTATACTGTTTTTCAATCTGCGCATAATCCAGGCGGAAATTACAGATCAGCGCCTTAATCACATCACGGCGCAGGCAATCCTCTTCCGTCAGCACCAGCCCGCGGCACAACCCGTTGCCGCGTTCTTCCACCTGTGCATACCAGGTCTTCAGGTCTTTCTGGTTCTGGGCATAGTGGTCACCCAGCATGCTGATCGCAGAGACGCCAAAGCCCAGCAAATCACACTCTTCATGAGTGGTATACCCCTGGAAATTGCGGTGCAGAATACCGTTATTCTGAGCGATCGCCAGTTCATCATCCGGTTTGGCAAAGTGATCCATCCCGATAAACTGATAGCCGCTGCCGGTCAGGCTTTCAATCGTCTGCTGTAAAATCGTCAGTTTCTGCTCTGCGGACGGCAGGTCTTCATCTTTGATTTTCCGCTGGGCGGCAAACAGGTTCGGCAGATGGGCATAGTTAAAGACACTCAGGCGATCCGGTGACAGCTCCGCCACCCGTTTCAGGGTAAACGCAAAGCTTTCCGGGGTCTGTTTCGGAAGGCCGTATATCAGGTCGATACTGACGGATTCAAATCCGGTTTCACGGGCACGCTCCACCAGGGCAAAAATCGTGGCTTCATCCTGCTCGCGGTTGACCAGGCGCTGTACTTCTTTATTAAAATCCTGCACACCCATACTCAGGCGGTTAAATCCTTCCGCCCGCAGATGGTCGATAACATCCAGTTCTATTTCACGCGGGTCGATTTCAATAGAAAGCTCGGCATCCGCCGCAAAATCAAAATGCTGACGCAGCATGCCGGTCAGACGGCTGATCTGCGCTTTATCGAGATAGGTCGGCGTGCCGCCGCCCCAGTGCATCTGATGCACTTCGCGTCCGGCAAATAACGGGGCACGGGCGGCGATCTCTTTCTCCAGCACAGCCAGATATTCATCCGCCTTATGTTTCTGCCGGGTGACTAATTTATTACAGCCGCAGAAATAGCATAATTTATGGCAGAACGGGATATGCACATATAACGACAACGGGCGCTGCGGATAGCGGTGTGCCGAGGCGATAAAATCACTGTCACTGTACTGCTGATTAAATTCCAGTGCAGTCGGATACGACGTGTATCGCGGACCGGAATAGTTATATTTCCGGATCAATGCCAGATCCCAGATGATCGCGTCAGACATGCTCTCCCCTTTGCTCACCTTTGCAGAATTAATATATTTCCGTTCTCTGACGGTTTAGTGTGCCGCACAGTTTATCGGATCTGCCGCCTGATTAATATGATCACACCACAGACGGACAATCCGGTGTACATCACTTGATCCGGTGACATAGCTACAGAGCCGTCAGCATCGCCGCTAATCCGAACAGAACACCGGGCGCATTGGCGACCGCCACCGGCAGATCTTTCACTTTAATGCCGTAAATCACCCAGAGTGTACAGTTAAATGCAGCAGCCAGCGGCTGTAACGGGGATGTTTTATGCCCCGCCAGATTGTCCATTATCTGAGGAATATACGAGACATACATACAGAATGCTGTAAAGGTTGCCACCCAGCCAAGGCAGCGGATAAAGCGGCTGTGATCATGCGGCTGACGTTGTGTATTACTCATTGGAATCTCCCGGAGAACCGTATCAGCATAACTTTGCATTATTCTTCGGAATTATTTATTATTTTCAATAATATATCTGCCCGTGCTGTCACAGAAAAACCGCACTGATATTGCAGATAACCGCCTTAATGCCGGTATTTAATCCGCTATTAAGGCAGATAACACGGCAAACACGTAGGCTGAATATAAGAAAACCGGCATAACAGTCGCCTGTTACGCCGGTTTTAATGCAGTACCGCCGGTTTCAGCGGAATAACGGAAGATCAGCGCCCTTTCAGCAGTTGCATGATGTCGTCGGTTTTCTCTTCATCATCATCTTCATCAAGAGAAATACCGAGTTTTTCCATCAGCGCATCGATACGTTCAAGCATAGTATCGACGTAAGTATTTTCTTCTGCGGTCAGGGTTTCATTGTTCTCAAGGCGCTGCAGTAATGCATCGAGACGCTCGTCGTTCTCGAGTTTTACCAGCTCTTCTTCCGGAGACAATCTGGCTTTGAGCGGCTCAGCCGGTTTTTTTACCGCCGGTTTGACAGAGGTTCTGCCTTCAGCAATCAGCGGAACCGGTTTTTTACTGCCGATACGCGGATCAGCAACCGCATTATCCGTACCACGGCCGGTCTTGCGGGCATCATCCTGCTGACGGGCACCGGACGGATTACCGCGGTGTTTTTTCTGCCGTTTGCGTTCACGGCCTTCCGCGTTGAGCTCCTCACGGCTTTTCTTTGGTGTCCGTGACCGGGATGGTTTTTTTGAAATAGCGGCCATATACCTTACTCGCTTAAAAATAACTGATTAATTTGTGTTAACATTTACCACGTAAATGAACAGTACAAAACTATATTCACGGCTTCCGGGTTACCCGCAGCTATGACAGTGATTCGCTGGCGGCTAGTTTACCCTGATTTCCGTCAAAACGATCTATCATTTCGCCTCCGGGTGAATAATGAACACAGCTATTATTTTAACCAAGATATAGAATTATGCACTTTTCACAACAAACGTCACACCGCCCCGTCTGGTTTTGGGTCGCAGCTTATGCCACGCTCTGGATTATTATCAGTTACAGATTCGATCCGACAGTACCGTATGATGCAGTAGAAGCCCTCAACTGGGGAAAAACCGGTGAATGGGGTGCGCCGAAAAACCCGTGGCTGGTCGGCATGCTGATGTATCCGGTCATCGCCTTCCCTGATCTGATTGCCGCCGATTTTTACTGGTATTTCATCCATTTTACCGGCATCGGTATCGGAATGGCCGGCGTATGGTATCTGACACACCGCCTCACACAGCGTACTGATTTTGCCTGGCTGGCATTGCTGTCACTGAATCTGTCGGGGATCATTAATTTTGATTTAATTCCTTATAATGATAACTATATCCTGGTCACCTTCTGGCCATGGGTGCTGTACTTTTTTGTCCGTGCCGTTTATGACAATCCCGCCTGGTGGATGGGTTTTGCAATGACGTCGGGGCTTGCCACCATGGGCAAATATTCCACGCTGGCGCTGGTCGGTATGGTCTTTCTGTTTACCTTGTTTGTGCCGAAAGCGCGGGAAAGTTACCGCTCGCCCTGGTTTTATGCCGCTATCGCCCTCTGGTTTGCTCTGGTCATTCCGAATGTTATCTGGCTGGTTAACAATGATTTTGCCGCCTTTAAATGGGTCGGTTCACAAATTAAAACTGGTTTAACCCTGAAAACCACCGGTTCACTGTTCACGGTTTTTTATCCGCTGATCATTATTGCCGTCATTATCCGTCTTAAAGGCGGCCGTTTCGGCTGGCCAAAAGAACAGGCAAAACGGCTTATCAATATTATGATTCTGGCACCGCTCGCCGTAATTTATATCTGGTTCACCTTCCATAAAGGCGGACGCATTACCGAGTGGTTACAGCCTTTTGTCCTGCTCAGCATCCCCGCGCTGATCTGCTCGGTGGTAACACCGCCGGTAAAATCGCTGAAAAACGTAATGAACGGGCTGATAGCCTTTGCGGTTATCGTTATCGCAGGCTATGCCGCAGTGATGAGTCTTAATATCCGCGATGCCGGACAGAAAAATATCGGGCTGAAAACCTTTACTGCGGAGGCGGAAACCTGGTGGGAGCAGGAAACCGGAAAACCGCTGAAATATACCGGCGGGGAATACCTGCATGAGTGGCTGACCTTTTACGGTAAGCACCAGCCGGAAACTATCCAGCCGTGGATCAATGAGTTTGGCCATACCTACCGGGCAACCAATATTTATAACCTGCATGTCACCCGTGAGGATATCCGCCGGGACGGTGCCCTGCTGATCGGCAAAGCGAACCGCACCTGCGCGGATGAGCCGTTTACCGGCGCGCTGGAAGACTGGCCGGATCTGGTTATCGCGAAGCGGAAACAGGTCGTATATCAGTCACAGCCCGGCGCAAAAGAAGAAACCGTCTGTCTGGGGATTGTGTATCCCGCTCACTAAAACAGAGACAAAAAAACCGCGCCGGTATCACCGCGCGGTTTTTTCACATCTGACTGACGGCCTGAATCAGGCGTCCACAAATACCATCTTCAGAATAAACAGCAGTGATACCACCACCACACACAGGTTCAGCTCACGCCAGCGGCCGGTGCCCAGCTTCATGGCGCAGTAAGCGATAAACCCTAATGCAATCCCTTCAGTGATAGAGAAACTGAACGGCATCATCACGGCGGTCACAAACGCCGGAACCGATTCGGTCAGATCATTCCAGTTCACACGCACCAGGCTGGAGGTCATCAGAACGCCGACATAAATCAGCGCCCCGGCAGTCGCATAAGCAGGAACCATCGCTGCCAGCGGTGAAATAAAGATCGCCGCGAGGAACAGCAGACCAACCACAATGGCGGTCAGACCGGTACGACCGCCGACAGAAACCCCGGAAGTACTTTCAATAAATGCGGTCACAGAGGATGTCCCCATCGCAGAGCCGGCAACGGAGCTGATACTGTCCACATACAGCGCTTTTTTCATGTTCGGGAAACGGCCTTTCTCATCCGCCAGCCCGGCTTTGTCTGTCACACCGATCAGGGTGCCGGAGGAGTCAAACAGGTTCACCAGCATAAACGAGAAGATAATCCCGGCGAGGGATAAATCCAGCGCGCCCATGATATCCACATGGCCGACCACAGAGGTAATTCCCGGCGGCACATCAAATATGCCCTTATAGGTGACATCGCCGAGGAAAAGCCCGATGGAGGTGGTCACCACGATTGACACCAATACAGCCGCGTGGATATTGCGGGCAGCCAGAATGGCGATAATAAAGAAGCCCAGTGCGCCCAGCACCACACCGTGATCGGTAAACTTACCGATAGTCACCAGTGTATCCGCGTTCGGCACAATAATACCGGCGTTTTTCAGCCCCATCATGGCGATAAACAGCCCGATACCGCTGGTGATCCCCACCCGCAGACCCAGCGGGATATGCGCAATCAGCCAGTAACGGATGCGCAGCAGGGTCAGGATAAACAGCCCGACCGCCCCCCAGAAAATCGCGCCCATCGCCACTTCCCAGGAGTAGTGCATTGCACCCACCACCACAAAGGCGAAAAAGGCATTCAGCCCCATCGCCGGCGCGACCGCCACCGGCAGGTTAGCAAATAACCCCATCCCGATACTGCCGATGGCCGCAATCAGACAGGTGGTGACAAACACCGCTTTGATATCCATCCCGGCGAACGAGAGGATTTGCGGGTTTACAAAGATGATATACACCATGGTGAGGAACGTGGTCAGCCCGGCAATAATTTCTGTGCGGACAGTTGTGCCGTGTTCCTGTAATTTAAACACGCGCTGGAGCAGGCCCTGATGAGGATCAGTGCCGGAAGTCGGAGTAGTCATGAATAAGGAGTCCCGGAAATTTGTTTTTTTCGGCTTATCCTACCGCATCATTTTCAAAAAGAAAACGTTTGCGTTTCATTGCGGGAAAATCCCGGCCATTAACTGTACCGGGATTGTCACTGATCAAACTTATGATGTACAGGCAGCCGGTTTTTCTGACAATTGTACCGGTTTCTCCCTGCCGCGGCCAAACAGACGGGCGAGCCATGACTGACGGGGCTGCCGCTGCAATGAATAACGGCGCATCAGGGCATTCGCGCCCAGTTCCAGCCCGGAACACATCACAAAATAGATAAAGGCGACAAACAGGAAAATCTCTGTCGGATACACCATACTGCGGTTATTGACCTGAGTCGCAAGAAACGACAGTTCCCCCACACCGACAATATAGGCCAGCGAGGTGTCTTTAATCAGCGCAATCCACTGATTAATAAAAGAGGGGATCATCATCCGCAGCGCCTGCGGCAATACGATATGCCACAGCACTTCCCACCGGCTGAAGCCGAGAGACATACCCGCCTGCCACTGTCCTTTGCCGATCGCCAGAATCCCCGCTTTCACGCCATGGGCGATATAGGCCGAGGTGACCAGCGCCAGCGCACAGACCACCGTGGTGATTTCCGGCACATCCACACCGAATGCGATTGGCAGCAGGAAATAGACCCAAAATATCAGCATAATGATGGGAATAGCGCGGAAAAACCCGAGAAATGCCGCAAACAGGTTCACCCACCAGCCGCGCAGCATCGCCAGCATCACCCCGCCGATAGTTCCCAGCACCACGGAAATGGCCCCGGCAATCAGGCTGATCACCAGCGTCAGTGCCGCACCTTCAAGCGGTCCGTCAGGAAAAGTGCCGAACAGCAGATATTCCCAGTTATCACGAATTACGGAAAAATCCATCTTAATACCCCCGTGCCAGTGCCCGCTGTGTCCGCCACTGTCCGAATGCTTCCATCACGGCGATAATGGCGATATAGAGGATCGTCGCGACGCCGAAAGCTTCAAAAGTTTGTAAGGACTGACTTTCTACCTGACGCGAGGCGTAAGAGAGCTCAGCCACGCCGATCGCCATGGTCAGGGACGAGTTTTTCACCACATTCATATATTGCCCGAGCAGCGGCGGCATGGCGATTCTGACCGCCTGCGGCAGCACCACATACCGCATGGACTGCCACGGTGTCAGCCCGAGCGCCAGTGCCGCTGATTTCTGCTGACGCCCGATCCCCGCAATGCCTGCCCGCAGTTCTTCCGCAATAAACGGTGCGGAGTAGAGCGTCAGCCCGAACCACCCGGCGATAAATTCAAATGACGGCCAGGCGAGTGTCAGCCCGGCCAGTTCAATCTCATGCGGCGTATTCAGCCAGATTTTCAGCGCCTGCGGCAGAATTTCCCCCGAGGCGAAATACCAGAAAAACAGCTGCACCAGCAGCGGCGTGTTACGGAATACACTGGTGTAAGCACTGACTAACCAGCGGGTCGGTGCAAACTGACTGTCCCGTCCTGCCACCAGCAGAAAACCGAGCAGCGTGGCCGCAAGGATTGTCCAGAATGCAATTAGCAGGGTGATCACAAACCCCTGCCCCAGCCATTCCAGATATTCCGGCGCAAGTAAGTGCGTACTTATAAATTGCTCAAACATCCGCTCATCCCGTCTGTTACCGCAGAAATGCAGGAAGCCTCACCGGAGTGAGGCCTGAATCAGATAATACAATCACATTACTTCGGCTGGTCAGCCAGCGGTGCAAACTTAAATTCACCGCGTGGTTGTTCCGCTTTGGTACCCGGACCAAACCACTGGTTATAAATCTGCTGTGATTTGCCGTCGCTTTCGAGTTTCAGCAGGGTTTTATTCACAGCCTCAACCAGACGGGTTTCCCCTTTTGGTGCTGCCAGTGCCTGGTATTCACGGGTCAGGCTGAACGGTGAGAGTTCAAATTCCGCTTTTACTGACTCCGGCAGATTGCCCAGTAACCCGACCAGCTTGGCATCATCCTGGGTAATGGCATCGACGTTACCATTGCGCAGCGCCGCAAAAGCCAGCGGGGTGTCATCATAAGAAATCACTTTGGTACCCGGATATTTCTCGCGCAGCGTTACTTCCTGAACGGTGCCTTTATCCGCACCGATGCGCAGTTTGGCCACATCTTCCGGCGTTTTCAGCACACCTTTGCGGGCGATAAATTTCTGTCCGGTCTGAAAATCAGGAATGGAGAAATCCACCTGTTTGGCGCGCTCATCCGTAATGGTGAAGTTTGCCCCGATTAAGTCCACTTTGCCGGAGACCAGCAGCGGAATACGGTTTGCCGGGTTGGTCGGACGCAGCTCCAGTTTAACACCCAGGTCATCCGCGACAGCCTGCGCAATATCCACATCATAACCGGCCAGTTTTTTGGTCTGCGGATCGATAAATCCGAACGGCGGGTTGCTGTCAAAAACCGAAATACGGATCACACCGGCTTTCTGAATATCATCAAGCTTATCAGCCTGTGCGGTACCACTTACTAACGCTAAACCGGCAAGCAGAGCCGGAACAAATAATGTCGGTTTCATACACACCCCTGGAATCAGTCACGGAAAACGTCAATTTGTGTAAATCACACTCTCACGCTACCAACTCCTGCTTAGTTCCTGAAATACTAAGAAAGAATAATTCCATAACTGATTGTTCTAAGATGAACAGAAGGACAGATGCTGTATCTGTAATAACAAGCCATTATTTTTAATTCATCTATTTTTATCAAAAAAACTAATTACATTATTTATGATTATTCACTGAAATAAAATCATACCTTATTTTCCCGGAGGAAATATTCCCGAATCATGATAAGAAACACTTAACAGACAGTGCAGGCGTTAATTAAAATTAATGACACAGGGAAATCATTCATGAACAACCATTTAATAAACAACTACATTTTGTAATCTTCATATTTAAACATAAGACACTATAAAAATAAAAAACGAATACTACATTTTATGAAAATAACAAACTATAAAAATAAAAATTTATAAAATTTGATAATAATCACATATCTGTAAAATACAAAATTAAGCACTGGTAAATACACCTGGCGATTCTAGATTTAAAGAGACTAATCCACATAGTCTCTTTAAATGAAAAACCGCAAAAATAGACACTTATTTTTGTCAGTCTGGTATCTTATTTTTACCGGAGTTAACCATGTTAAAGAAAACGCTTATTACAGCAGTAGTTTCTGCCGCTCTTTTTTCAGGCTCCGCGTCTGCAATAACAGCAGCAGGCGGTATTATTAACATCACAGGTGCTATCAGTGATACTACCTGTACTATTAACGGAGGCAACAGCGCCGACTTCGCCGTATTATTAGATCCGATTACCGTAACCGATGCCGGAGTGACGGCAAATACCGTCATTACCAAAAATCAGAAAGCATTTACCATGACGTTCTCTGATTGTGCACCCGCGTCAGTCCCGCCCGGAAGTAACCTGAAAATACATTTCGCATCCCCCAATAATATATCGTCAACCGGGAATTACCTGATTAACGATACTGTTAATGAAGGGGACCCGGCTGTCGCGAAAAATGTCGGGTTCAGTTTATCGTCAACAACCGCACCGTCAGTGGCACTTTCACTGAATGCGGCGTATGACACCGGGGTGAAAGGCGATAAAACGGCACCGGCATCGGATCAGGTGACATTAATTGCCAGTTATTACAAAACCAATACATCTCCTGCAAAAGTCGGGCCTGTACATTCCAACGTGATTTATACAGTCTCTTATTTATAACCATTGTCAGACAGTCAGGCTTGTCAAAAAGCCTGACTGTTTACGGGTAAATATAATGAAACGCCGATTCCTTTTCCTGATAATGCTTATTTTGTCCGGTAATGCCGCTGCAAATATCGTGATTAACGGTACACGGCTTATTTACCATGAAGAAAATGACAGCATTACTGTTCAGCTGAATAACAACAGTCAGACATCATCATTAGCCCAGAGCTGGACTGATGACGGTGATATTAATGCAACACCGGAAAACAGCAATTCCCCGTTTTATGTTTATCCGCCGATTGTCAAAATAGACGGAATGCAGGGACAGCAGCTTAAAATAAAGAAAAATAATGAAAAACTGCCGGATGACCGGGAAAGTGTCTTTTATCTCAGTGTGCTGGATATTCCGGCCACACCCGCCAATGCCAAAGGAAAAAGTGTGCTGCAGGTAGCCCTGCGGTCACGGATAAAGCTGTTTTACCGCCCTGCCGGGCTGACCGCAAACCCGGAAACCGTCATTGATAATATTCAGTGGCAGCTTAAAGGTGATCATTTATCCGTCACCAATAACTCCCCGTACCATTTTACTATTGCGGCAATCAATGCCAATGACAGCAGCCGAACATGGCTGGCGGCATCCGAAATGATCCCGCCCTTTTCTGAAAAACAATTGCCTCTGAAAAATACACTCCCGGCCCGTAATGCCTCAGTAACCTATGTGGATGATTACGGTGTGTATAAGCCGAAGAATATTACTTTCTGACGGACGATAATAACGTGAAAACACAACATTGCCTGCCGATTCTTATTATTGCCGGATTATGGAGTTATCCCCGCGAAGGCATTACGGAAGAATTCGATACCACCCTGCTGGCCGGAGAGTCCGCCAAAGGGGATATTTCACGTTTATATCAGGAAAATACACTGCCGTCCGGCGAACAGCTGATGGATGTTTATGTCAATAACACCTGGAAAGGCCAGTTCACCGTTGAGGTGGGAGAGCACAATAATACCCTGAATTTTCAGCCGGAAGATATTAATAAGCTCGGGCTGAACCTTTCTGATGATGCAAAAAAATTATCCGCAGAGAAACAGCCGGTTCCGGCAGATACTCTGACATCCGGACTGACTTACCACCTGAATAAAAGTACATTACGGTTAGATCTGTCCGTTCCGCAAATCGGGGTAAAAACAGCTGATGCCGGTTATATCGATCCGGAATTATGGGATCACGGACAACCCGCCTTTATTCTCGGCTATAACGCCAATTACTATAACGCCAGACAAAAAAAGAATAACAAACAAAGTAATGACAGCTTTTTTGCCACGGTAAATACCGGGCTGAACCTCGGTGTCTGGCAATTTCGTGATGAATCCGTTTACTCCGCTTATTCCGGCGGGCATAAGGGCTGGAAAAATAACAGCCGTTACCTTTTATCGTCCGCTCAGTCGTATTTTATCTGCGCTGACACTGGGGGATTTTTATACACCGCCTTCTCTGTTCGGCAGCTTTAAATTCAGAGGGGTATCACTGGCTACGGATATGAATATGCTGCCGCCGTCCGGCCAGGGATTCGCGCCGATCATCCGGGGTGTTGCCCGGACTAATGCTCTCGTCAGTATTTACCAGAACGGTAATCTTATTTTTCAGGAAAATGTGCCGCCGGGTGAGTTTATGTTCCGTGATATTCAGCCGACCGGCGGCAGCGGTGATTTTTCTGTCGTGATTCAGGAAGCAGACGGCCGGAAAGAATCATTTACCGTCCCCTTCTCCGCGGTGCCCGATATGCTGAAAGAGGGGATTTATAATTACAGTCTGACCGCCGGTCAGGCGCGGCTGGATAATACACATTACCGCCCGGAGTTTATTCAGGGGGAATTCCGTTACGGGCTGAATAATACCGTAACGCTCTACACCGGCGGGATTGCCGGAAAAGATTACCGTTCCGTGCTGGCGGGCAGTGCCTGGAACCTGCCGTTCGGTGCGCTTTCCGTGGATGTCACTCAGGCAAATGCGGACTTTAAAACCGGCCGGAAAAGCGGCCAGAGCTACCGTATCGCATACAGTAAATTTGTCAGCACCACATCCACAAACCTGACGCTGGCGACATACCGCTACTCCACCGGGGATTTTTACAGTTTCACCGATGCTGTCTATCAGCAGGATAATTACCGCGCCTGGGATGCTTACCGTGACGCACAGGAAAATACTCCCGATAACACACCGCGGCAGATACCGGATCTGATGACACTGGATGCCATGCGCGGTGCACGGGCTAAAAATACGTTCACCGTGAATTTAAATCAGTATCTGGGGGAAAACCGGGGGGTAATTTATATCTCCGGCACCCACCGGGATTACTGGAATTCCGGTGTCAGCAACCGCGAATATCAGCTCGGATATTCAAACAGTTATAACGATATCAGCTATACCGTGTCCGCATCGCGGACACGTAATTCCGATGATAAAAATGAAACCCGGTTTTACCTGAATGTCAGCGTGCCGGTTTCTGTTTTCGGCAAAAGTGCATCACTCAGCAGCGGTATTTACGCCACCGATTCCCGTTATCAGCAAACAACGGTCAGCCTGAGCGGTACTGCCGGTAAAGATGACCTGGTCAACTACACGCTGACCGGCTCAAATCAGAACGGCGGCAACAACATGGCGGGCGCGAACCTCAATTACCGCAACCCGTACAGCACGTTGTCCGGCTCATTCAGTGAGGGCAGTGATTACCGTCAGGCAGGAGCCGGGGCGAAAGGCACTATCGTCGCGATCCCGGGCCATATCGCCATGTCCGGTGACACCGGCAATACCTACACCATTATTGATGCCCCGCAGGCCGGTAACCGGATGGTGAATTCGGATAAAGCCGCCCTGACAAACAGTGATGGTGTGGTGCTGATGACACAATCCGTCCCTTACCGCACTAATTCATACACGCTGTCAGACACAGAAAAAAGTTCCGGTGCCGAAGTGACCGGTAATATCGGCCAGATCAGCCCGTATAAAGGCGCGGTCAGTTATATCCGCATGGAAACCGATCCGCGGCAGACCTTCATTCTGCGGGCGGCACGGGAAAACGGCGGCACACTGCCGTTCGGCACAGAGGTAACTGACGCGCAGCATCAGTCACTGGGGTATGTCGGGCAGTCCGGGCTGCTCTATCTGAAAAGCGGGCAGTTGCCGTCCTCGCTGCTCATAAAACTGACGGCGGACGGGAAACAGCAGTGTGTTATCCGCAATCCGGTGGTGACACCGGATAAAAACCACAATATCTGCCGGTAAAAGGAAACAATGATGAAAACCTCCGCCGCTGTATTACTTTTATTCCTGACAGTGATAAGCAGCAGGGCGGCTTATGCCACCTGTTCGGTAACATCCACCCAGACCGCTACGCCCGTGATACTGAATCTTTCGGCTGATTTGATCGGCGCCACCACAACCGTATCGAAAGTATCTCAGACCAACTTCAGCGGCCAGTTTACCTGTACGACAGCAGTGGTGCTGTTTCCGAATACCATCGGAATCGACTCCCCTTTTAATGGCCGGACAGCGACAATCGGATTTAATAACGGTGCACAACTCGTCAATATCACCCTGACGGCTCAGACAAAAAAGAGTGTTTCCGGCCTGGCGGCAGGTACTCACAACGGGACAGAACTCAATACCGGTTTCACATTGCGTTTTGATCTCGTCACTACACCAACCGGTAACTACACCAAAGTCCCGGGTGATACAGTGACGATTACACCCGTCATTTTTGCCTCTGATGCCACCACGCTGGGGCTGGTCGGCTGGCTGGCCGCGCTTGTCAGTAAGATTGTGCAGTTTTTACTGACACTGCAATGGCCGGCTGACCCGAATGATATGTTTTTGCAGCCGGTGCAGATTACCTACAACCCGCCGGTGACCACCTGCACCTTTACTAACGCCGGGCTGACCGTCAATCTGCCGCTGATGAGCATCAATGCCGTTAAAACCACGGATAAAGCCGGATATACCCCGTTCCGCCTGAATTTTACCTGTGGCAGTCTCCTCCCGGGCAACACCGCATCACGGGATATTACCGTTTTCCTGTCCTCATCCAATTTGCTGCCGGCCGATAAAAGCGTGCTGACCAATACCGTTTCCGGCGGTGCGGGCGGTGTCGGCTTCCGGGTGGTGAAAGCCAATAACCTCAGCAGCCCGGTACAATTTTCTGACAGTGCCAATACTCAGGGCAGCGCCACCGGTATTTTCACTGCCGCCAAAGGCAGCGCGGTTTCACCGGCTTTCTCTGTCGATCTCGGTGCGTATTACTATCCCTACAGTCCGGGTACGGTGACACAGGGAAAAATGAGCAGTTCCGCGACCCTGGTTTTTTCCTACAACTGAATCGCCGGAGGACACTATGCGGGCAGCTGTTTTTATTATCATGCTTATGTGCATTCCGGCGGGATATGCGGGAGTGATGATCAATACAACCCGGGTCATTTTTCCGGGAAATCAGGATAATACCGTGATCCAGCTGACCAACAGCGGAGAAATACCATCACTGGTACAGAGCTGGGCAGATGAAGGGGATATCAATTCCTCACCGGAAACGACCGGTGCGCCGTTTATGGTGGTGCCGCCGGTGACGCGGATCGCCGGAGGCGGCGGGCAGCAGCTGAAAATCCGGATTACGGAGAACAGCCTGCCCCATGACCGGGAATCTGTTTTTTATCTCAATGTGGTGGATATTCCGGCGAAAACCACCGCCACCGGCAATACTCTGCAATTTGCCCTGCGGACGCGGATAAAGCTGTTTTACCGGCCTGATATGCTGCCGCTGCCGCCGGAGGACGTCCCTGAACAAATTTCTGTTTCTCTGTCAGGCGAAACACTGGTTCTGAACAACCCGTCACCTTACTATTTCACATTATCCGCACTCGTTTCCGGCGGAGACAATACGCCGTCACATATCAGCACCGTGATGCTTGCCCCTTACTCAGAGAGCCGGGTGGCATATACAGGGAATTTATCTGCGGGCGGGTCTGTCACACTGATCAGTATTGATGATAAAGGGCACAGTGTGCGGACAGAGAAAACGCTGAATTGAAAACGCCGGTCAGGTAATGACCGGCATTTGCCTTACGGATTGAGTGTATTACCGCACCGGCCGCAGAAACGGCTGTCCGGCGGATAGCCGGTGCCGCACTTCTGACAATATCCGCTGATATTCTGCGGTGCTTCCCTGCTGATCTGCTCCGGGTAACCATTATTGTCACGGCCATGCTTGTTGTAACCGGTATTACCGTGTTTGCTGCCATGACCACCGCCGCCGCGGTTTCCGTGACCGGAACCGGAGCCGCTATTAAAAAACCGGTTGAATAAACTCATCATATACACCTCCGGAAACACTGTTTTGTCTGTTTTAAAAAGTATAAACCCCGGAGTTAACTCCAGGGTCAAATCAAAACGGGTACTTTTACAAAAACAGACAATAGAGCCGGAGAAGCAGCCCTGTTACGCCGGATCATCCCCTTTTTCGCCGCTGTTACTGTGTGCTGAGACTTCAATCACATGCTCACCGAGCAGGATGCGCTCCACATCATCCCCTTTCACATGACGGAAATCCTGTCCCTTCACATAGTAGAAGATAAATTCACAGATATTCTGGCAACGGTCACCGATACGTTCGATAGAGCGGGCACAGAACAGTGCGGTCAGAACACTCGGGATAGTGCGTGGATCTTCCATCATATAAGTCATCAGCTGACGGACAATCCCCTCATATTCCTGGTCGACTTTCTGGTCTTCGCGGTAGATACGGATAGCTTCCTGAATATCCATACGCGCAAAAGCATCCAGCACATCATGCAGCATCTGAATCGCGTGACGGCCAAGGGATTCAAGACTGACCAGCAGCGGCTGATGCTGTTGTGAGAATTTTTCCAGCGCGGTTTTGGCAATTTTATCACCCACATCGCCAATGCGCTCAAGTTCGGCGATCGTCTTTGAAATTGCCATAATCAGGCGCAGATCACTCGCCGTCGGCTGACGCTTGGCAATAATACGGACGCAGGCCTCATCAATCATCACTTCCATGATATTGACCTGCTTGTCACCGGCGATAACTTCACGCGCCAGGTCTTCATCCTGGTTATGCATGGCGGTGATCGCTTTGCTGAGCTGCTCTTCCACCAGCCCGCCCATCGTCATCATTTCTGTGCGGATATGCTCTAATTCAGCATTAAACTGCCCGGAAATATGTTTATTGTGATTCAGATTTTCCATGATTGTCTCCGCATCAGCCATAACGACCGGTGATGTAATCTTCGGTTTGTTTCTTACCCGGGGTGGTAAACAGGGTATCAGTATCACTGAATTCAATCAGTTCGCCCAGATACATAAACGCAGTGTGGTCAGAACAGCGCGCTGCCTGCTGCATGTTATGGGTGACGATCACCACGGTATATTCCGATTTCAGCTCACTGATAAGTTCTTCAATACGGCCGGTGGAGATTGGGTCCAGCGCCGAGCACGGCTCATCAAGCAGCAGAACCTCAGGGCGGATAGCAATACCGCGCGCAATACACAAACGCTGCTGCTGACCGCCGGAGAGGCTGTAACCGCTCTGATGCAGCTTGTCTTTGGTTTCATTCCACAGCGCCGCTTTGGTCAGCGCCCACTGTACCCGCTCGTCCATTTCGGCGCGCGGCAGTTTTTCAAACAGACGGACACCGAAAGCAATATTGTCATAAATAGACATCGGGAACGGCGTCGGTTTCTGGAACACCATACCCACTTTGGCGCGTAATAACGCGATATCCTGGGTATCTGTCAGAATATTGGTGCCATCCAGCAGGATTTCACCTTCTGCACGCTGCTCATTATACAGCGCGTACATTTTGTTGAAGGTACGCAGCAGGGTCGATTTCCCGCAACCGGACGGGCCGATAAAGGCCGTGACTTTATTTTTGGCAATATCCAGCGAAATGTTTTTCAGCGCGTGGAACTGGCCGTAATAGAAGTTCAGATCACGGACCTGAATTTTGCTTTCAGTTACGTTTTGAATTTTACTCATGACTCTCTCTCATTCATCCGCAGTCATTTAATCAGTGCTTTTTCTTCGCAAACAGCACACGCGCCACGATATTAATTAACAGCACACACAGTGTGATCAGCAGGACACCCGCCCAGGCCAGACTCTGCCATTCCGCAAACGGGCTCATGGCAAACTTGAAGATGGTGACCGGCAGATTGGCAATCGGCTGCATCAGATCCGTACTCCAGAACTGGTTGGAGAGGGAGGTAAAGAGCAGCGGCGCCGTTTCCCCGGCAATACGGGCAATCGCCAGCAGTACCCCGGTGATAATCCCGGAGACCGAGGCTTTCAGGGTAATCGCTGAAATCATTTTCCATTTCGGTGTGCCGAGGGCATACGCCGCTTCACGCAGGCTGTCCGGCACCAGACGCAGCATGTTTTCCGTGGTACGGATAACAATCGGGATCTGTAACAGCGCTAGGGCAATCACCCCCGCCCAGCCGGAGAAGTGCTGCATTTGCATCACCACAATGGTGTAAACAAACAGCCCGACCACAATCGACGGTGCGGATAATAAAATATCGTTAATAAAACGGGTCACTTCCGCCAGCCAGGATTTACGGCCATATTCCGCCAGATAAACCCCGGCGAGAATGCCCAGCGGTGTCCCGATAACCGTGGCCCATAAGATCAGCAGGCCGGAACCGACAATGGCGTTCGCCAGCCCGCCGCCTTCCGTATTCGGCGGTGGTGTCATTTCGGTGAACAGCGCCAGCGACATGCCGTCCATCCCTTTGGTGACTGTCGAGAACAGGATCCAGATTAACCAGAACAGCCCGAATGCCATCGTGGACATGGATAAGAACAGGGCAATACGGTTTTTCTGGCGGCGCCAGTACTGACGTTTCTGCCGTGCGCTGATATCCACTTTCGGTTGTTGAATATTCATTTCAGCCATCTCAGCGCCCCTCTTTCTTATTCAGACGCATCACCATAAATTTGGAGATAGCAAGGACGATAAAGGTGATGACAAACAGAATCAGCCCCAGCTCCATCAGTGCCGCGGTATGCAGCCCGGATTCCGCTTCGGCGAATTCGTTCGCCAGTGCCGAGGTAATACTGTTGCCCGGCATATACAGCGAGAAGCTGTCCAGCTGATAGGTGTTACCGATGATAAAGGTCACCGCCATGGTCTCCCCCAGGGCGCGGCCCAGACCCAGCATCACGCCGCCGATCACCCCGTTTTTGGTGTACGGCAGTACAATCCGCCAGATCACCTCCCAGGTGGTACAGCCGATGCCGTAAGCCGATTCTTTCATCATCACCGGCGTCTGCTCGAACACATCACGCATGACCGAGGCAATATAAGGAATGATCATAATGGCGAGGATAACACCCGCCGCCAGAATACCGATACCAAATGCCGGACCGGAGAACAGCTCGCCGACAATCGGGATGCTCGACATCACCTCGCCGACCGGCTGCTGGAAATAGGTAGCAAATAACGGGGCAAAGACAAACAGTCCCCACATGCCGTAAACGATACTCGGAATAGCCGCTAACAGTTCGATTGCGATACCCAGCGGGCGGCGCAGCCAGTTAGGTGCCAGTTCTGTCAGGAACAGTGCGATCCCGAAACTCACCGGGACGGCAATCAGCAGTGCGATAACCGAGGTCACGATGGTGCCGTAAATCGGTACCAGTGCCCCGTACTCTTCCGCCGGCGGGTTCCACTCTTTATTCCATAAGAAACCTAAGCCGAATTTTTCAATACTCGGCCAGGACGCAATAATCAGTGAAATAATAATTCCGCCCAGCAACAACAGCGTAATCAGTGCCGCCAGTTTTACCAGGGCACTGAAAAATTGGTCGCCGCGTTTGCCGGGTGGTTTCATTGCCGTTTTCAGTTCGGCCATAGTCGCTTCCGTCTTTAACACAGATCCCCCCGGTACGGGGGGATCAATTACTGGTAATTCAAAATCACTTCATCATCTGCCGTATCAGTACAGCGGCTTACCGCTGCTGTCTTTGACACTGGTTTTCCATGATGCACGGACTTGTTCAATCACTTCCTGCGGCAGTACTGCATAATCCAGTTTTTCTGCCTGCTCACCGCCGTTCTTGTATGCCCAGTCAAAGAATTTCAGAACTTCCTGCCCTTTGGCGGCATCTTTCTGATTGGTGTGAACCAGGATAAAGGTCGTGGAGGTAATCGGCCATGCATTCGGACCCGGCTGATTAGTCAGATCCTGAGCAAAGCTTTTTGACCACTCGGCTTTACGCGCGGCGTTACTGAAGCTTTCGCCGGTCGGGGATACCGCATCGCCGTCCGCAGAAATCAGCTTGGTGTAAGCCAGTTTGTTCTGTTTGGCGTAGGCGTATTCCACGTAACCGATAGAGCCAGGCAGACGCTGAACAAAGGCCGCGATACCGTCGTTACCTTTACCGCCCAGACCGACCGGCCAGTTAACGGTAGAGCCTGCGCCGACTTTCTCTTTCCAGTCAGGGCTGACTTTGGACAGGTAGCTGGTGAAGACGAACGAGGTACCGGAACCATCCGCACGGCGGACAACCGCGATATCCTGATCCGGCAGTTTCACTGACGGGTTCAGTTTGGTAATTGCCGGGTCATTCCATTTTTTGATGTTACCCAGGTAGATATCACCCAGGGTTTTACCGTCGAGCACCAGTTCACCGGACTTCAGACCCGGCAGGTTGACGGCCAGCACCACACCGCCGATTACGGTCGGGAACTGGAATAAGTTATCAGCGGCCAGTTTATCTTCGGACAGCGGCGCATCTGACGCCCCGAAATCAACAGTGTTGGCGACAATCTGTTTCACGCCGCCGGAGGAGCCAATCCCCTGGTAGTTTACTTTGTTACCGGTTTCTTTCTGGTAAGTATCAGCCCACTGCGCATACACCGGCGCAGGGAATGTTGCACCCGCCCCGGTCAGACTGGTCGCGGCAAATGCAGAAAATGCAGAGAGAGAAAGTGTCGCTGCCATAACAGTGGCTACTGCGGTACGCATCGGTTTCATGATCCCTCCTGACGGGATTTATAGATAATGACGATAAACGTTGTATCTGGTTAATGTCGGAACATGAGGGAAAATAGGACAATCTGGTGACAATAATATGTAGGTTATATGACAGTTTTATGACACTGCAGGTGCGCGGGAACACAAAAGCGGAAAAATGATGCGAAAGAACAAAAGCAGGATACACAACCAACAAACTGATTTTATTGAGATTAAAAACAAAATCCCCGGGATAATCGCTTACCGCGGGGATTTATGACAGCCACATGACGATGACATGCCGCTGTCATAATAATTAATCGTCTCTGTCATCCGGCAGCGGCAGCATCACGCGGATACGGAATCCGCCGCGCTGACTGCGGCCGACCTCAACTTTACCGTCATGCGCATCCACAATACGGCGCAGAATAGCCAGACCCAATCCGGTGCCTTTATTGCTGCGCGCTTTCTCACCCTGCACAAACGGCTGGAACAAATGCGGGATATCCGCCTCATCAATACCGTTGCCGTCATCTTCCACCTGAAACCAGGCAAAATGCCCGTCCAGACCACTGCTGACACGTATCCAGCCGTTACCATAGCGGGTGGCATTCACCAGCATGTTGCCCAGCGCGCGTTTAATCGCAATCGGGTTACCGGTGAGATAAACCGGCGCCTGAATAACATCATTCTGAAGTGTGACATCCGAGTGGATGTGCGCTTCAGTCACTTCATTAAGAATGGATGTCAGTTCCAGATGCACCATCTCCATTTCACGGCCGGTACGCAGATACGCCATAAACTGCTCAATGATACCGTCACACTCTTCGATATCATTGTTAATGGATTCCGCCAGATAGTCATCCTCCGGGCTCATCATTTCCGTTGCCAGACGGATACGCGTCAGCGGCGTGCGCAGGTCATGACTGACACCGGCCATCAGGACAGTACGATCCTGCTCCAGCGTTTTGATATCGCGGGACATCTGGTTAAACGAACGGATCACCGAGCGCACTTCCGCGGCGCCGGCTTCCCGGACGGGGACCAGCGGCCCCCCGGTTCCGATTTGCCGCGCGGCGGATTCCAGCTCGGTCAGCGGGCGGTTCTGATAACGGATAAATAACCAGACCCCGGCAAAGACAATCAGCAGAAAGGCAAAAATATAACGGAAGACCGGCGAGAACTGATCCTGACCAATTTCGGTCAGCGGCACCCTCACCCAGACATCCGGCGCAATATAGGAGTTCAGCCACAGCACGGGATAATCACGGCTGACTTCCAGCCGGACATCCGCGTAGCCATCCAGATAATGACTCATCTGTTTACTGAGGGATTCAAAATGACGCGCCCAGCGCAATCCGCCCTCATCAGCTGTTTCTTCGGTAAAAAAGGTGATGCCCAGCTCTTCATAAATTTTCTTACGCAGTGCCGGCGAAACACGTACTGCGGTTCCGTCCTTCAGCACCATTTCTTCGCTCATCAGTGTGCGCACTTCATACGCCAGAACCCGGTTAAACTGTTGCAGACTGGGCATGACAATAAAGTTCACTACGGCCAGATAACTTGTTGTTATCGTTGCAAACAACAGGAAGATGACCAGAAATAACGAGCGCGAAAAGGTACTTCTCGGCGAGAACCGCAGCCGCTTCATGCTTTATTGCCGTCCGGAACGAAGACGTAACCCAGTCCCCAGACGGTCTGGATATAACGCGGATGTGTCGGATCTTCCTCAATCATGCGGCGCAGACGGGAAATCTGCACGTCGATTGAACGTTCCATCGCACTGTATTCACGGCCGCGCGCCAGGCTCATCAGCTTATCGCGGGACAGCGGTTCGCGCGGGTGTGACACCAGCACTTTCAGTACGGCAAACTCACCGCTGGTCAGCGGCATGTTTTCATCTTCGTGGAACATCTCGCGGGTGCCGAGGTTCAGCCGGAACTTACCGAACTGAATCACCGCGTCATCCTGGGACGGCGCTCCAGGCAGTTCATTCGCCTGACGGCGCAGCACCGCACGGATACGTGCCAGCAGTTCACGCGGGTTAAACGGTTTCGGAATATAATCATCCGCACCGATTTCCAGCCCGACGATACGATCCACTTCTTCCCCTTTCGCCGTCACCATAATGATCGGAATCGGGTTATTCTGGCTTCTCAGACGGCGGCAGATAGACAGCCCGTCTTCGCCCGGTAACATCAGATCCAGGACAATAAGATGAATTGATTCGCGCGTCAGCAGACGATCCATTTGTTCCGCGTTTGCGGCGGTACGGACCTGGAAACCCTGCTCACTCAGATAGCGCTCAAGCAGCGCACGCAGACGCATGTCATCATCAACGACAAGGATCTTATAACTTTCCTGCATGTTTGACTCCCGGGTTCATTTTTTCATGCAACTCTTCAGATTAATTGTGCCTATTCAGCAATCGGCTGATAGCGGATAGACAAAATGACATAATTCACTTCACCGTTAGGTGTTATTACCGTTACTTCATCTTCCGCCTGTTTTCCGATTAATGCCCGGGCCACAGGGGAATCAACTGAAATCCATTTCTTTGCCGGTGAAAATTCATCAGGTCCGACGATGCGAAAAGTCTGAATTTCTTCATCATCATTTTCCAGCTCCACCCACGCCCCGAAAAATACTTTTCCTTCCTGGCGGGGGTCCGGCTCAACTATTTTTAAATTATCCAGACGTTTTGAAAGAAACCTCACGCGTCTGTCAATTTCACGCAGACGTTTCTTTCCGTATATATACTCGGCATTTTCCGAGCGATCACCCTGCGCAGCGGCTTCTGACACTGCCTGAGTGACTTGCGGGCGTTCTGTTTTCCAGAGATATTTTAACTCCTGATCCAGCGCATCCCATCCTTCACGGGTAATCAGGTTACTTTTTGCCATATGTTACCTAAACAAAAAATAAATTATTTAAATAAATTGTAATACTAAATGCATTTTCTGAAAGATAACAGCCATGCATAATTCATTTATATTACTTTATATCGGCTGGTAATTCCCGTTTTGAACACGTATAACTGTCCCCTGAAATTTTTTTACGTCAATTTATCGCAGCCGGAAAGAATATCATGATGAATGAATCTCTGAGCCAGATTATTGCCGGTGAACTGAAGGCGCAAACCCGCCAGGTCACCGCCGCAATTACCCTGCTGGATGAGGGAAATACAGTCCCTTTTATCGCCCGCTACCGGAAAGAAGTCACCGGCGGCCTGGATGATACTCAGCTGCGTCAGCTGGAAACCCGTCTCAGCTACCTGCGCGAACTGAACGACCGCCGTCAGACCATCCTCAAATCCATTGAGGAACAGGGCAAACTGACCCCTGAACTGGCGGGAGCGATTAACGGTACTCTCAGCAAAACAGAGCTGGAAGACCTCTACCTGCCTTACAAACCCAAACGCCGCACACGCGGACAGATTGCGGCGGAAGCCGGTCTGGAACCGCTGGCAGACACGCTGTGGCAGGACCCGTCACAGACCCCGGAAACCCTCGCCGCCACCTATATTGACAGCGAAAAAGGCGTGGCAGACACCAAAGCCGCTCTCGACGGTGCACGCTACATTCTGATGGAGCGTTTCGCGGAAGATGCCGGTCTGCTGGGGAAAGTCCGTGATTACCTGTGGCGCAATGCGCACCTGGTTTCCGTTGTGATCAGCGGCAAAGAAGCGGAAGGCGCGAAATTCAGTGATTATTTTGATCACCACGAACCGATTGCCAATGTCCCGTCACACCGTGCCCTGGCGATGTTCCGCGGCCGTAATGAGGGAATTCTGCAGCTCTCCCTCAATGCTGATCCGCAGTGTGAGGAGCCGCCGAAAGAGAGCTATTGCGAAGAACTCATCCGCGATTACCTCGGTGTCCGCTTTAACAACGCCCCGGCAGACAGCTGGCGCAAAGCGGTGGTGAGCTGGACATGGCGGGTGAAAGTGCTGCTGCACCTCGAAACCGAACTGATGGCCGCGCTGCGCGAAAAAGCAGAAGATGAGGCCATTAATGTCTTCGCCCGTAACCTCAGTGATTTACTGATGGCGGCACCGGCCGGTATGCGCGCGACGATGGGACTGGACCCGGGCCTGCGTACCGGGGTGAAAGTGGCGGTGGTGGATGCCACCGGTAAAGTGCTGGCCACTGACACCATTTATCCGCACACCGGACAGACCGCCAAAGCAGCGGCGTCAGTCGCGGCACTCTGCCTGAAATACCATGTTGAACTGGTGGCTATCGGTAACGGTACCGCCTCCCGCGAAACCGAGCGTTTCTTTGCGGATGTGCAGAAACAGTTCCCGGATATCAAAGCCCAGAAAGTGATCGTCAGTGAAGCGGGAGCCTCAGTTTACTCCGCGTCAGAACTGGCAGCGGCAGAGTTTCCGGATCTGGATGTCTCACTGCGCGGCGCGGTTTCCATCGCCCGCCGGTTACAGGACCCGCTGGCTGAGCTGGTAAAAATCGACCCGAAATCCATCGGGGTCGGCCAGTATCAGCATGATGTCAGCCAGACACAACTCGCCCGCAAGCTGGATGCGGTAGTGGAAGACTGCGTAAACGCCGTCGGTGTTGACCTCAACACCGCCTCTGTCGCCCTGCTGACCCGCGTTGCCGGACTGAGCAAAGTCATTGCACAGAATATTGTTGACTGGCGTGATGAAAACGGCCGTTTTGCTGACCGTAAACAACTGCTGAAAGTCGCACGTCTCGGCCCGAAAGCTTTTGAACAGTGTGCCGGATTCCTGCGTATCGCGGGCGGAAAAAATGCGCTGGATGCCTCCACTGTTCACCCGGAAGCCTATCCGGTAGTGGAAAAAATCCTTCAGGCCACAGAGAAAACCCTCAGTGACCTGATGGGTAACAGTGATGTGCTGCGTAACCTGAAAGCACAGGATTTTGTTACTGAACAATTCGGTGTGCCGACAGTTTCCGACATCCTCAAAGAGCTGCAAAAACCCGGCCGTGACCCGCGTCCGGAGTTTAAAACCGCGACCTTTGCCGATGGTATTGAAACCATGAATGACCTGCGCCCGGGTATGGTACTGGAAGGCGCGGTCACCAACGTGACCAATTTCGGTGCTTTTGTGGATATCGGTGTTCATCAGGACGGACTGGTGCATATCTCCTCGCTGGCAAACCGCTATGTGGAAGATCCGCATACCGTGGTGAAAGCCGGGGATATTGTCAGCGTCAAAGTACTGGATGTGGATATCGCCCGTAAGCGTATCGCGCTGACCATGCGGATGGATGAGGAGCCGGAAACGGCAGCCCGCCGCGGTGGCGGCAGTGATAAGCCACGGGCGGAAAAACGTCAGAACAGCCGCCCTGCCCGTAACGGTAATAGTGACACCTCTGCCGGCAACAGCGCGATGGGTGATGCCCTCGCCGCCGCTTTCGGTAAGCGTAAGTAACTCCCCTCTGTATCCTGTACGCGGCAGCGCCTGCTGCCCGTACTTTCCCCTCCCGTTAGTCGTGTATCGCGTTAATCAGTGGTAAAAATTGTTACTAACGTAAATCAATACGTGAAATATCTGCTCTCAATTGTTTTATACGCCGGATATCTTGATATACATCAAACTTCACTGGTTACTTTTCGGGCTAAATAGGTAAAACATTGTTGGTTATGATTTGCATTTACAGTATCAATTAAGTTTGTAAGGATATTTTTCTGCCGGACTGTTCGTGCGATAATCATTTGCAATATCATTCCTTTTTGCATGGTTAACCGGAGCCTTTATGACACTTCAGCCACAACACAGTTATAAAATTCTGGGCTTTTCCGGGCAAATCAGCCCGGCATACCGTCAGAAATTATTGTCTCTGGGCATGCTGCCCGGCTCCGTTTTCCGGGTGATCCGCAGCGCACCGCTGGGCGATCCGATCCAAATCGAAACCCGGCACGTCAACCTGATGCTCAGAAAAAAAGACCTGGCGCTGCTGATGCTTGATGACGTGCAGGCATAACCCGCCGCACATCCCGCGCTGACTCACTTCTTTCCTTCTGCCGCCGGCAGGAGGGGTTTGTATTTATTGATTGGCATATGACACTATGAAAGCACTCACCCTGGGACTCATCGGTAATCCCAATTCAGGGAAGACCACGCTGTTCAACCAGTTAACCGGTTCCAAACAACGCGTCGGCAACTGGGCCGGTGTGACCGTGGAACGGAAAATCGGTTATTTCACCACACCGGAACACAAGATTGAGCTGGTGGATTTGCCCGGTACCTACTCACTGACCACCATCTCCGAGCAAACGTCCTTAGACGAACAAATCGCCTGTCACTTTATCCTCAGCGGTGAAGCGGACATGCTGATTAACGTCGTCGATGCATCCAACCTTGAGCGTAACCTTTATCTGACACTGCAACTGCTGGAACTGGGTGTTCCCTGCATTATTGCCCTCAATATGCTGGATATCGCTGATAAAGCGAATATCAATATTGATATCAAAGCCCTGTCAGAACGTCTCGGCTGCCCGGTCATCCCGCTGGTCTCCACCCGCGCGTCCGGTATCTGTGAGCTGAAAGCGGCGATCGATAAACACTCAATGGCACCGCATGACGTGCTGGTGAACTATCCGGCGGCACTGCTCGACAGCATGAACAGCCTCGCACAATCTATTCCCGCAGAGGAATTCAGTGCCACACAGCGCCGCTGGCTGGCACTGCAAAGTCTGGAAGGGGATATCTACAGCCAGGCCCGCGCCGGTTTCACACCGGAACATGTGCAATCTGTCCGTGATGCGATGCAGGCACAGCAGCAGGAAGAACCGGAACTGGTGATTGCCGATGCGCGCTACCAGACGATTGCGGATATCTGCGAAAAAACCATTGATAACAGCCATTCCGAGCCGAACAAACTGACCGCCGCGATGGACAGAATTGTCCTCAACCGCTGGCTGGGCGTGCCGGTATTCCTGTTTGTGATGTATCTGATGTTCGTGCTCGCCATCAATATCGGCGGGGCATTGCAGCCGTTGTTTGAAGGCGGTTCGGAAGCTATTTTTATTAACGGGACACAATGGCTGGGGATGACGCTCGGCTTCCCGGACTGGCTGACCATTTTCCTCGCTCAGGGGGTCGGCGGCGGTATCAACACCGTGCTGCCGCTGGTGCCGCAAATCGGGATGATGTACCTGTTCCTCTCTTTCCTGGAAGATTCCGGCTATATGGCCCGCGCTGCATTTGTGATGGACAGACTGATGCAGGCACTCGGACTGCCGGGCAAATCCTTTGTGCCGCTGATTGTCGGTTTCGGCTGTAACGTGCCGTCCATTATGGGTGCCAGAACCCTGGATGCGCCGCGTGAGCGGCTGATCACCGTCCTGATGGCACCGTTTATGTCCTGCGGGGCACGGCTGGCAATCTTCGCGGTTTTCGCCGCGGCGTTCTTCGGCAAAAGCGGCGCAAGCATTGTATTCTCCCTGTATATCCTCGGGATTGTGGTGGCTATCCTCACCGGTCTGCTGCTCAAGCACACTATCATGCGCGGGGAAGCCTCACCGTTTGTGATGGAACTGCCGGTGTACCATGTACCGCATATGAAAACCCTGTTTATGCAGACCTGGCAGCGCCTGAAAGGCTTTGTGGTACGTGCGGGTAAAGTGATTATTGTCGCCAGTATGGTGATCGGTGCACTGAACAGCTTCAGTTTCTCCGGCAAACCGGCGGACAGCATCAATGATTCCGCACTGGCTTCGGTCAGTAAAGTGGTCACTCCGCTGCTCAGCCCGATTGGTGTGACCAATGATAACTGGCAGGCGACTGTCGGTCTGATCACCGGTGCCATGGCGAAAGAAGTGGTGGTCGGGACACTGAACACCCTCTACACCGCCGAGAGTATCACCAACGAACCGTTTGATCCGGAAGCTTTCGATTTATGGGGCGAGCTGGGTGATGCCGTCAATGAAACCCTGGATTCACTGGCAGATACGTTCACGTTCGCAGCCTTATCCAACCCGATCGAAGCCAGTAAAGGTGACGGTGAAATGGATGGCGGCACCATGGGTACCATGGCCGCGAAATTCGGTTCTGGTGTCGCCGCATACAGCTATCTGATCTTTGTGCTGCTGTATGTACCGTGTGTGTCGGTGATGGGGGCTATCGCCCGTGAAACCAGCCGCGGCTGGATGACGTTCTCTATCCTGTGGGGTCTGAACGTGGCTTACTCACTGGCAGCACTGTTCTATCAGGCAGCCACATTCAGTGCGCATCCGGGCAGCAGTTCTGTGATTATCGCTGTGGTGGTGATTTTCAACCTGATTCTGTTTGCGCTGTTACACCGCACACGCAGCCGGGTGAATCTCAGCGGCTTCCGCCGTGATGCACACAGCCGCTGCGGTAGCTGCTCCGGTAACGAGTGCCACTGATAAAAGGACACGGACATGATCAGCCTGATCGCAGTACGTGACGCCATTGCTCTGAACGGCCGGGCAGATGCCCGGCTCCTCAGCCACCAGCTGAATACCCCGGAAACCCTGGTACAGGCCATGATGGAAAAGCTGGCAGCCATGGGAAAAATTGAGGCCGTGGATGTCAGCAGTTGCCTGAGCAGTAATTGCAAACAGTGCCCGGAAAGTCAGGGCTGTGATACAAAGGTGTATCAGATCTGTTCATAATAATAAAACGAATCATTTTTAATTAAATGATTCGTTTTTTATTAAAAATAAATACTGATATTCCATATTATTAAGACATCCGAAATAAATAGCATCAATTTTTCTCAGAATATAAAATATTATTGTTTCCTGCTCACAGCCAATAAAAATAAAGATGACAACAATAATATCAAAAGAAACTGTTTTTTCCGCAGCGGATGAGCGCTGGACAGATCAATTTGATCGGCCAGCCCAACCTCCCTTTAAAAAATTCTATGTCTTTAATGACAGCATCCTGTTTTTTTCCGGTGATATTAATCCGATATTAGCAACGCTGGCCTCATATCTGACATCCGCCCTCGGTGTGGATGAAGAATACGCGGAACGAATGGCCGAAATATCTGAAATCGATAACGATGAATGTGAAATCATAGAGGTAGACCGTACTGACGGGCGGGTTGTTTACTCGCAGAATGCATCCGTCAGTGAAGAAAACGGCCATATTTTTTACGGTGCAGGCTCAGGCTCTGCCCGTGCCATACAATCATTTATTACCGGTATCAGGGTGATTAATGAGTCAGGCAATCACTATCAGTTTATAAAACACGGGCTGCATCTTCTTACACGAAGTATGAAATATGCGTTTAAGATAGACAAATGCTCCGGCGGAAATATTGCAAAAATAATATGGTATGGAAATGGTATTATTGATAACCAACTTAACTGGATAAAACCATCAGAAGTTAATAATTACCATGATAGTATAATAAAAAAGATCGCTGAGAGATTTGAAAATAAAAACGCATTAACTGAACTGATAACCATGATGATTGATGAAGAAAAACAATATGCAAAAGAATTAGAATTTGAGTCAAAAATTTTTGACGATAATTCTGCCCCGCGTTATAGTGCAAAAAACAATCAGGCTGCCAAAGGGAGATACTGCATGAATAAAACCGCCAATACAACACCGGGAGTCGCCGTTAAAACATCAGGCTCTTCTGAGGGCAAAGTCTTCAGTGCCGCATCACTTAAAGCACGCCTGGCGCAGCGTAAAGCAGAAGGCCGCAGCTGAGTCCTTCATCTGAATCAGAATTCGGTAAAAGCCGGTTGGTGATTAAACTGACCGGCTTTTTTCTGATTACCGGCCAGCAAACCCCGTCAGTACCTCACAAAACTCATCCGGATGTGAAATAAAAGGCGCATGTGCACTGTTGCGCATAATCACGGAAGATGATGACGGCAGTTGTTCATCCAGCAGTGATGCCACTTTACGCGGTACCAGCCCGTCCAGATAGCCGTAAATCCGCAGGAACGGCATCGTCAGGGACGGCAGTCCGCCGCGCAGATCGGCGGTTCTCAGAATCTCCAGTCCGGCATTCAGTACTGCCGCATCCGGCATCGGCTGTTCCAGTACGACGGATTTCAGTGTGCGGGCATCCTGACGGGCACTGGCGGTTCCCAGTGTCTGCAATGCCAGAAAACGCTCCACGGTGCGCTGAAAATCGGTTGCCAGCTGATGCTGAAAACCGCTCAGAACCGTGGGCTTAATTCCCGGCCAGCCCTCTTCTTCCTGCGCACTAAAACAGGGCGACGAACAGATTGTCACCAGATGACTCACCGCCTGCGGGTAACGCAGTGCAATATCAGCAGCCACCAGCCCGCCCAGCGACCAGCCTGCCAGCACTGCCTTTTCCGGCATCTGCGCGAATACGGTATCCGACATCTCCGTCAGTGACATCTCACCAAATTCCTGACTGCGTCCGTAACCCGGTAAGTCAACCTTGTGAATACGGAAATGCGGTGCGAGCCGCATTTCAATGCTGTTCCATACTTCGCTGTTCAGTCCCCAGCCGTGTAACAGCACAAGATCGCGCGAACCCTGTCCGCTCTGCTGCCAAAAAAGCGTAGCCATCGTTATTGTTTCCTTATTTATCCGGAGGGAAGACGGATGGTTATTATTGAGAATTACTGCCTGCTGTGCAATCAGCCGCTGGCAATTGCCGCACACGGTATCTGCGGATTCTGCATGCGCGGACTCCCGGAGATGCCACCGGTCTGCCGGAGATGCGGTCTCCCGCTGGTAACCCCGGAGCCGGAGTGCGGCCGTTGTTTGCAGACGCCGCCGCCGTGGCAAAGCCTGCTGGCGGTGACCGGCTATCAGCCGCCGCTGGCCGCCCTGGTTCACCGTCTCAAATACAGCGGGCAGACCCATACAGCACGTGCGCTGGCACGACTGCTCCTCCTCCGGGTACTGGCAGCTTACCGCGCGGGAGAATATCCGAAGCCGGATTTGCTGCTCAGTGTGCCGCTTTACCGTTACCGGCAATGGCAGCGCGGGTTTAATCAGAGCGAACTTATCACCCGCCCGCTGGCAAAATGGCTGCGCTGTCCTTATGACAGTTCCGGCCTTATCCGTACCCGTGCTACACTGAGCCAGCGGATGCTGTCCCGCACGCAGCGCCTGACAAACCTGTCTTCTGCTTTTGCCTTAACCCGGGATGTCCGCGGACTGCATATTGCGCTGACCGATGATGTCATCACAACAGGGGCGACCATGACAGCGCTGTCTGAATTGCTCATTCGTGCGGGTGCGGCGGCAGTCCGGGTGTGGTGCCTTTGCCGCACCTTGTAGTGAACCCGCAAATGGGCGTATTATAACCAACCGGAACAGTCAACTATTTTTGGGCAATGTTATGATTACTATTACTGACGCTGCGCAGGCACATTTTTCCAAACTGCTTGCCAACCAGGAACCCGGCACACAAATCCGTGTTTTTGTTATTAACCCGGGCACTCCCAATGCGGAATGCGGAGTCTCTTATTGTCCGCCTGACGCTGTGGAAGCGACCGATACCGCGCTGCCGTTTGAGCAGCTGACCGCCTATGTTGATGAACTGAGCGCGCCGTTCCTTGACGAAGCTGTGATCGACTTCGTGACCGATCAGCTCGGCTCTCAGCTCACCTTAAAAGCCCCGAACGCCAAAATGCGTAAAGTGGCTGATGACGCTCCGCTGATCGAGCGTGTCGAATATGTCCTGCAATCTCAGATCAACCCGCAGCTGGCCGGACACGGCGGCCGTGTTTCCCTGATGGAAATCACGGATGAAGGCTATGCCATCCTCCAGTTCGGCGGCGGCTGTAACGGTTGCTCAATGGTCGATGTCACTCTGAAGGAAGGGATCGAAAAAGAGTTACTGAATATGTTTGCCGGTGAACTGAAAGGCGTTAAAGACCTGACTGAACATCAGCGCGGCGAACACTCTTATTACTGACAGCGCTGTACCGGCCGGATATCGCACGGCCTTGATATACACCGTCCGGTGAACTGCCGGGCGGGTTTCCGGCGGTGCTCTGTCACCGCTGATATTCACCTGCATACGAAAAATCATTATGGAACAAATCCGCTTAATCACACCCGATACGGCGTATGAACTCTGGCAGCAGAACGGCGCTGTCCTGGTTGATATCCGTGATCCGCAAAGCTTCCGTGCCGGTCACACTGACGGCGCATTTCACCTGACAAACGACACCGTAAACACCTTCATGGATCAGACAGATTATGAGCAGCCGGTTATGGTCATGTGTTACCATGGGCACAGCAGTCAGGGCGCGGCTCAGTATCTGCTTAATGTCGGCTATGAAACGGTATACAGCATCAACGGCGGCTTTGAGGCCTGGTTGCGCAACTACCCGGACACAGTCAGGTCACTCGCTTAACAACGGACAGCTATATGGTTTATCTGATCACCATCGCCAACCCGCGCATTGCCCAGTCATTTATTGATTATATGGCCTCGCGGGATATTGAGCTTACCATGCGTGCCACCCGCGAAGGGCGCGGTGCGGAATTGTGGCTCGAAGACGAAAGCAAGCTGGCGCAGACACAGTCTGAGCTGGACACCTTTATGCGTGATCCGATGAATAAACGCTATCTCGCGGCCAGCTGGGAATCCGGTGAAACCGATTCCCCGTTCCGCTATCCGGCCTCCCGTGTCTTCAGTAACCTGGTGACGCCGGCCGGGCCGCTGACTATCGCAGTCACGGTACTGTGTGCACTGGTCTTTCTGTGGATGCAGATAAGCGGTACTGACGCAGTGATGGACTATCTGGCATGGCCGCAGCCTGACCAGCAGGGTGAACTGTGGCGGTGGGTAAGCCCGGTTTTCCTGCATTTTGGTCTGACGCATCTTCTGATGAACCTGGCACTGTGGTGGTATCTCGGCAGCCAGGTGGAAAAACAGCTCGGCAGCGGACGGCTGCTGGTGATCACCCTAATCTCTGCCCTGGTCAGTTGCTGGGCGCAATCCTTTTTCAGCGGTTCATCTTTCGGCGGCTTATCCGGCGTGGTCTTCGCGCTGATCGGTTATGTCTGGTACACCGGCGCACGTAATCCGTCGGCCGGTATTTATCTGCCCGCCGCCATGATGATGTTCTCCGTATTATGGCTGGTTATCGGTTATTTTGATTTATTTGGTACAATACCAATTGCAAATATGGCACATGCGTCCGGTCTGGCGACCGGCCTGCTGATGGCTGTATGGGATAACCGCCGCCGGGCGGCCTGAATAATAATGACAATATGACACCACCACCGCCTGTCACGGCACGATCCTGACTATGCGGTGGTATTGATCTGACCGGGGGATTTTGTGAAACAAACACAGCGTCACGATGCTATCGTTGAGTTAGTCAGTAAACAGGGCTATGTCAGCACAGAAGAGCTGGTCGAATACTTTAAGGTCAGCCCGCAGACCATCCGCCGTGATCTCAATGAGCTGGCAGAACAGAATAAAATTCACCGTCACCACGGCGGGGCGGCGCAGCCGTCCAGCTCGGTGAATGCCGCGTATCATGAACGGAAAAGCATGTGGTCGGATGAAAAACGCCGGATTGCGCGCCGCGTCGCGGCACTGATCCCGGATGGCGCCACACTGTTTATTGATATCGGCACCACGCCGGAAGCCGTTGCGCATGAACTGCTGGAACACAAAAATCTGCGCATCGTCACCAATAACCTGAATGTCGCCACCCTGCTGATGGCAAAAGACGATTTCCGTCTGATCCTGGCCGGCGGCGAAGTCCGTTCCCGCGACGGCGGAATTGTCGGCGAAGCCACGCTCGATTTTATCTCTCAGTTCCGTCTGGATTTCGGTATCCTCGGGATCAGCGGTATTGATACTGACGGCTCCCTGCTGGAATTTGATTATCACGAAGTCCGTACCAAACGGGCGATTATTGAAAACTCCCGCTGTGTGATGCTCGTTACCGACCATTCCAAATTCGGTCGTAACGCCATGGTTAACCTCGGAAATATGGGGCTGATTGATTGCCTGTTTACTGACAAACGCCCGCCGGAAAGCATCATCAAAATTCTCGGTGAGCAACAGGTACAGCTCGAAGTCTGCTGATTTTCTCCGCCCGCGTCACTGTCCGGTGGCGCGGTATTTCACCCTCTTTTCTCCTCTGCCTTAATTCATTACTTTTTGTATGGATATGCTAACAAATTGTTATCCGTGTCACGGAGAACGTTTTTTTATGTCATGAATGTTGGAATATCGTTCACATTGAACTATTATGAGCGATAACGAACATTAAAGAACAAATATGGTCATGCGGGAGTGAGGATGGAAACGAAAGATTTGATCGTTATCGGGGGCGGAATCAACGGCGCGGGAATTGCCGCTGATGCTGCCGGACGCGGGTTGTCAGTACTGATGCTGGAAGCCCGGGATCTGGCCTGTGCCACCTCATCGGCCAGTTCAAAACTGATCCACGGCGGATTGCGCTATCTCGAACATTATGAGTTTCGTTTGGTGAGCGAAGCGCTGGCTGAACGTGAAGTATTGTTAAAAATGGCACCGCATATCGCCTTTCCGATGCGTTTCCGCCTGCCGCATCAGCCACATCTGCGTCCGGCATGGATGATCCGCGCCGGGCTGTTTCTGTATGACCATCTCGGCAAACGTACCACATTGCCGGGCAGCCGCGGCCTGACGTTCAGCAATGCCTCCCCGCTGAAAGCAGAATTTAAAAAAGGATTCGAATACTCGGACTGCTGGGTGGATGACGCCCGTCTGGTGGTACTGAATGCGCAGGAAGTTGTGCGTCAGGGCGGCGAGGTCCGCACACGGACAAAAGTCACCCGCGCATGGCGCGAAAACGGCTTATGGCAGGTGGAAGCAGAGAATGCCCTGACCGGCGAAACGCTGCGCTGGCAGGCAAAAGGACTGGTCAATGCCGCCGGGCCGTGGGTGAAAACCTTCTTTGATGACGGGTTACAGCTCAAATCCCCTTACGGTATCCGTCTTATCAAAGGCAGCCATATTGTGGTACCGCGTGCGCATGACGAGCCGCAGGCCTATATTCTGCAAAACGAAGATCACCGTATTGTGTTTGTTATCCCGTGGATGGATGAATTTTCCATTATCGGCACCACCGACGTGGAATATCACGGTGATCCGGCAGACGTTAAAATCGATGATAACGAAATTAATTATCTGCTGGATGTCTATAACGACCACTTCCGCAAAACCCTGACCCGCGACGATATCCGCTGGACATACTCCGGCGTCCGCCCGCTGTGTGATGATGAATCGGATTCACCGCAGGCAATCACCCGTGATTACACGCTCGATCTGCATGATGATAACGGGCAGACACCACTGCTGTCGGTTTTTGGCGGGAAACTCACGACTTACCGCAAGCTGGGTGAACACGCACTGGATAAACTGGCGGTCTACTATCCGCAGGCCGGGAAAGCATGGACAAAACAGGCGGTACTGACAGGCGGTGAACTGAACGGCCTGAGCCGCGACGACTATGCACGGACACTCACCGGACGCTGGTCATGGCTGCCGAACGGACTGGCGCTGCGCCTTGCCCGTACCTACGGCAGTCAGACAGAAAAAATTATCGGTGATGCGCAGTCCCTCAGCGACCTCGGACAGTTATTCGGCCATAACCTGTATGAAGCCGAACTGCGCTATCTGGTACAGCACGAATGGGTGATCACCGCAGAAGACGCACTCTGGCGCAGAACCAAGCTGGGGATGTGGCTTACACAGGAAGAACAGCGTCAGGTGGAGCAGTGGCTCCGCCGGGAAGAACAGTAAGGTAACAACGCAGACCGGCTCACAAAGCCGGTCTGTTTTTTTTATGACCTCAGCGCCGGGATTCCAGTGCCATCCGGACAGCCAGTCCGGCCAGTACCGTTCCCATCAGCCAGCGCTGCACAACCTGCCAGAACGGGCGGCCTGTCATGAATACAGAAACCGAGCCCGCCATCAGAACAATCAGCCCGTTTACTGTCAGGCTGATCATAATTTGAGTTGTTCCGAGTGCCAGAGACTGCACCAGCACACTGCCGTGTCCCGGCACAATAAACTGCGGCAGCAGCGACAAATACATCACTGCCACTTTCGGGTTCGCAATACTGGTCAGAAACCCCATCGTGAACAGTTTTTTTGGCTTATCTTCCGGCAGTTCCCGTACTGAAAATGCAGAGCGGCCGCCGGGTTTTACTGCCTGCCAGGCCAGATAAAGCAGATATAATGCACCCGCGATACGCAGGACATCATAAGCATAAGGAACTGCCAGAAAGAGAGCCGTGATCCCGAACGCCGCACTCAGCATATAAAAAATAAATGCCAGACCGACACCCGCAAGAGAAATATATCCCGCCCGCTTTCCCTGACAGAGTGAACGGGAGATCAGATAAATCATATTAGGGCCCGGCGTTAATACCATTCCCAGCGCAACCAGAGCAAATGCAAACAATGACGTAATATCAGGCATAATGCACTCCGCAACAGATAATGCATAACAAATAATAATGTAATTTATTGTTTTTTCAGGATATGTAACCACCATGAACAGGTGATCATTGATTATAGCCGGAACAAAAAAAAAGCAGCAACAACATAATTTAGTATGTATTAATAACGTGGGTTACTGCACAAAACAGCAGGCACAAAAAAAGCGCTTTTCAGCGCTTTTCCGGACCGGTTGTTCTCAGTGCACCTGTGCCGGGCTGAGAAGCTGATAGATTGTGTCCGGGGTATATTTCTCACCGGAAAAATAGATATTCCAGTCAGTGAGCATCGCGGTATTCAGCGGATACACACCGCCCTCTTCCATCTCTTTCACATAGAACGGATGGTTAATCAGTTTGCCGGTAAAGACATCATTATCGAGGGTTTCCGGGATAAACCACATGTGTTCCAGGTCATCCTCATCCCCGTACGGAATGCCGCATTTGACCATAAACACCCACGGATTTTCGTCCTCATCATCACGGGTTTTTTTACCGAATAACCCGCCGAACAGACCTTTTTTCACTTTGGCCTCCGGCTGCCCGTACTCTGTAAACATCTGGGCAAAATAGTGCCAGCGCAGCCGGGCTTTTACCGCCATTTCGTGAGTTTCACTGTTCGGACGATAAAACATGATGGCGGCATCATCGTCGAAACCACGGAAAAATGTCTGTAACTCCGGCGAACTTTCATTCACCCGGAACAACATGCAGGACGGATGGTCATGCTGATCATCACGGTCGCCGCGATCACCAAGAAACTCATTCTCCGGCATATTATCGTGAGAATAATCAATATCTTCTAATGATTTCAGCTGGTCGATTGGCGTATTTTTGTTGATCTGACGAATACCTTCCTGGTAAGGCAGCGCCACAATATATTCCAGCTGTTTTTCAGTCTGTCCGCACAACATAGGCTCATTGAACAGCACTTTGCCTTCATTGAGGCTCTGTCCGATAAAACTGCGCAGCAGATCAGGAATACCGTAGTACGCATTAATGGTATGCGGCAGCAAGAGTTCCACTTCAGGGATACCGCAGCGCAGCAGGCCGTGTGTATGGAACCAGTACATGGTCGGCGGGGTATTTTCCGTGTCATAGATAGCATGAATGGTATACAGAGACTCGATGTTCAGCTGCACGTCATTTTCCAGCTGAAAATTGAGCCACTCACGGGTAAATCCGCGTCCGGCTGCTGAAATATCAATACCCAGCAGTAAATCCGGCACCAGAATCTGTACCATTTTCAGCTGATGCCGGTAACTTCTCAGTACGTCATTCTGCAAAAGGCACTCAACATAAATGTCCTGCACGGTCTGGTTAACTTCAGCCAGCAGTGCGGCAGAAAGCGGGTCCGTTGAGTAGTAAGGATTGATCTCCAGTTCCGGTGCCCGCGGGGCCAGTGACACCAGAAACAGCAGTTCTTCATCGCCATAATGACAGCTGTAATAAAAGCTGTTTTCATCATGTTCTGCGTATTCAATATCACCCTGTGTGAAAAAGGTTTGTGATGCCAGACGCTCTTCTAACTCTGCGAGGTTAAGCCGCGAGGGAGGGAATGCCACTACCTCCGACGTCATCCTCTTACCTTTACCTTCCGCAACCTCAAGGTAATATTGTTTTATATCCATCGGTAATGCCTTTATCCGCTCTGAGTTATGCTGCTGTGCTGTAATAGTCTCCGGCGGAACACTCCTTCCGGGGGACATAAGAACTTCGGGCGTCAATTATATTCATTGTGGCAACAATAACCTCTGCTTTTGTCCCGGTTATGCCAAACGAAGTACTGTAAAAAATGAATGTGCTGAAATTAAACTCATTTGTTCATACGTATAAGTACCATACTTCGCATGTGTCTTTCATTCAGAATAATCCACCTATTATTCTGTAAACAGATATTTTGGCCAAAATTATACGGCCGGAAGCAAAAACGGCTATAATCCGATCAGTTGACCGCACCGATCTGAGGTATGAGAAGTTGATAAATAACAAAAAGTTAACGATTACTGTTCCGTTACCGGAGCCCTATCATACCGCGGATTTTCTCGCATTTCATTTACGTGATAACCACCATGTGGCTGAACAGGTCACAGAAAACCGGGTGATGAAAGGTATTTGCCTGCACGGCCATCCTGCTTTACTGACACTTGACATCCGCGCCGGGGAAGCCGGCGTCACCCTCAGTACTGACGGCCCGGCCATTCTGCCGGAAGACGGGGCACGGATGCATCATCTCGCCCGGCATATGCTCGGTCTGATCCAGCCGGTTGAAGAATTTGAGGCACAATATCAGGATCACCCGCTGGCCGGACCGCTGATCCGGCGGCAGAAAGGCCTGAGGATCTACCAGTCCGCCACGCCGTTTGAAGCGATTAACTGGGCGATTATCGGACAACAAATCAGTGTACAGGCCGCGATATCCATCCGCCGCCGCCTGATTCAGCATATCAGTCTGCAACACTCCTCCGGGCTGTTGTGCTACCCGGATGCGGCACATATTTTACAGACCGATTTTGACGGACTGCGCAGCTGCGGTTTTTCTGCCGGTAAAGCCCATGCGCTGCTGGCACTGAGCGAACAGCTGGCCAGCGGGAAACTGACGCTGCCTGATGTGGTGACGCCGGATAATGCAGACACGGTTTCTGCCTCTCTGACCGCCATTAAAGGCATCGGCACCTGGACCGTCAGTTATGCTCTGCTGCGCGGATTTAACTATCTGAACGGCTCACTGCACGGTGATGTTGCGGTGCGGCGCAATCTGCAGCGCCTGCTGATGCGGGATGAGAAGATAACCGCGGATGAAACTCAGGCGTGGCTGGCGGATTTTGCCCCCTGGCGGGCACTGATAGCGGCGCATCTGTGGCGGCAGGAATCCGCCGCCGGGTACTGAGCAAAAAAAATGCCGCACATGCGGCATTTTTTCCCTCTGCTGACTCAGCGCAGCCAGTTGGTTTTTGCCAGTTCCACAATCTCATCACCGCGCCCGTTAATAATCGCACGCAGCATATACAGACTGAAGCCTTTGGCCTGTTCAAACTTAATTTCCGGCGGCATGGCCAGTTCCTGTTTGGCTGTCACCACATCCACCAGAACCGGGCCGTCATGGGCAAATGCGGTTTTCAGTGCATCATCCAGTGAGTCGCTGTCTTCAACCCGTATTCCTTTGATCCCCATGGCATTGGCCATCGCAGCAAAATCCGGGTTATGGAGATCGGTTCCGTCAGTCAGGTAACCGCCTGCTTTCATCTCCATCGCAACAAATCCCAGCACACTGTTGTTAAAGATGACAATTTTTACCGGCAACTGCATCTGTGCCAGGGAAATAAAATCCCCCATCAGCATACTGAACCCGCCGTCACCGCACATTGCCACCACCTGACGTTTGCGATCAAGTGCCTGAGCACCGATAGCCTGCGCCATGGCATTTGCCATCGAGCCGTGGTTAAAGGATCCAATCAGCCGCCGTTTGCCGTTCATGGTGAGATAACGTGCTGCCCATACTGTCGGCGTGCCCACATCACAGGTGAAAACGGTATCGTCATCCGCCAGTTCGCTGATTTTTTTCGCCAGATACTGCGGGTGGATCAGTTCCCGTTTGCTTGCGGTTGCCAGTGCATCGAGGTCACTGCGGGCGGTCTGATAGTGTTTCAGTGCCGCATCCAGATGGGTGCGATCCTCTTTGGCCTGTAAACGCGGCTGAATGGCATTAAGTGTGGCTTTGATATCCCCGATAACCGCCATATCCACCGCGCAGTGCGCGCCGAGGCTGCCCGGATTGATATCCACCTGAATAATCTTTGCTTTGGCCGGATAAAACGCGCGGTACGGGAAGTGCGTGCCGAGCAGCACCAGGGTATCTGCGTTCTCCATCGCATAATAACCGGAGGAGAAGCCGATAAGCCCGGTCATCCCGACACTGTACGGGTTATCATACTCAATATGCTCTTTCCCGCGCAGCGCATGCACTACCGGCGCTTTCAGGGTTTCCGCCAGCTTGATAACCTCATCATGTGCCCCGGCACATCCGGCCCCGCACATCAGTGTGATATTTTTCGCGCCGTTAAGGGCATCCGCCAGTTTCACCAGCTCATCCCGCTGCGGCATGACCAGCGGCAGCGACGGCTCATACCAGACATTGCGGGCCGATTCCGGAGCCGGTCTTAACGCCACATCCCCCGGAATAACCACCACGGCCACGCCGCGTTCCAGAATCGCCTTGCGCATGGCAATACCGAGCACCTGCTGGATCTGTTCCGGATTGGAAACCAGCTCGCAGTAAACACTGCACTCGCGGAACAGCTCCTGCGGATGAGTTTCCTGGAAATAGTGGCTGCCGATTTCGCCGGAAGGAATATGCGCGGCAATCGCCAGCACCGGCACGCGGTTGCGCTGGCAATCAAATAATCCGTTGATCAGGTGAAGGTTACCCGGCCCGCAGGAACCGGCACATACCGCCAGTTTACCGGTCAGATGCGCTTCCGCCCCGGCGGCAAACGCGGCCACTTCTTCATGCCGGGTGCCCATCCATTCAATGCTGCCCAGTTTACGTAAGCTGTCACTCAACCCGTTCAGTGAGTCGCCTGTGACACCCCAGATACGGTTGATTCCTGCATCCGCCAACATTTTTGCGATATAACCCGCTACAGTCTGCTTCATCGTAAATCTTCCCTCTTACTGGTGATAAATCTGATTCGCAATAAGATGCTGCACAGAACAATTCCGGCCTGCTCTGTGTGTTTATCCTGTCAATTCAGTGTAGCCCGGGCTTGCCGCAGATAAAACCACCAGTAATAAGGTAAATTTTCAGTACTAATTCAGGATATTGCCGGAGATTCGGCGGAATAATACAAAACCGGCTGTAATGATATATAAGTACACTTCTCTTAATTTCTGTTTAATAATATTTATATTATCTTTATTTCGGAGAATGAATTTATATTCCACCGGAATAAACATAAAAACGACGCAAATAGAAAATTAAATTAACTCATTGATAATCATGAATTAAATAATGAAATTGTATCGATATAATATTATATCAACACAGACATCATCGTTATTATTCATGCACCATGAAATACTGATATGATATAAACACGATCTCCGTCACGCTCGTTTTTTTAATACTGACGTTAAAATCCCTCCTGCAAATAATAACGAAAACAACTGCTGACAGAAACCCGCCGGTTCCGGAAGGCAGATTCTTTTCGTAAAAATAAAATGTACTCATGTTGCGCCGGCGCTGTGGTATGACCGGTTTCCGGTCATACCCGCGCTTACATCAGGGATTCTTTATCAGCACACAAACCGGTTTCAGTTACGGGGTAAATGTAATGACCAACAAATACAATATCAGTGAAAAACTCTTTGCGCTTGAGGCGTTCAGCAAGAAAACGCGCCAGGATTTACATAAAATCCCTGAGCTGTCCGGTGAAGAATATAAAACCTCAAAATACTGCCGCGAACTGATGGAAAGCTTCGGCTACACCATCCGTCAGTTTGAGGGTTACACCGGCTTTACAGCTGAACTGACCGTGAACCCGGCATACCGGCTGATTGCTTACCGTACTGACATCGACGGCCTGGAAATGCCGGACATGACCTGCAACGAACACAGTTCCGTACACGAGGGTTGTGCCCACAACTGCGGCCATGACACCCATATGACCATCGCCCTGACTGCGGCAAAATACCTCAGCGAACACCGTGATGAGCTGACCCACAACGTCCGTTTTATCTTCCAGATGGCAGAAGAAGATATGCGTGTGCCGGGTGCGGATAAAATGGTGGAAATGGGCTGTATGGACGGCGTGGATGAAGTCTACGGCCTGCATAACGACGCGGCGATTGAAACCGGCTGTATCCGCTTTAACGCCGGGGTGATGTCCTCTTACGGCTCCGCCTGGACGCTGGACGTACACGGCGTTTCCGCGCACGGCTCCACGCCGCACAAAGGACTGGATGCTATCCGCGAAGCAACCCGCATCATTGATTACATGGATTATATCGTCGCCAAGAAAACCGATCCTTTCAGCCCGGCCGTTTTCGGCTGCGGTATGATCAACGGCGGTACTATTCCGAATGCACTGGCTGATTACGTGCAGGCACGCGGCACCATCCGTTCTATGGATGAAGAAACCGATAAGATCTTAAAAGCCAGCTTTAAAGAAATTGTTGCCCGCAGTGAAGCCGGTGGTTTTAAAACCACTCTGGAAGCCTGTGGCTATCCGGCCGTGATTAACCATCCGCAGGCAGCAGACGTAATTAAAAACGCGGCAGCCGCTTTCTTACCGGCTGAAAATATTGATTCAAACGGTAAGCCGATGACCGGCAGCGAAGATTTCAGCTATATGATTAATGCCACCAAAGATAAACTGGGTGCCATGTATTTCCTCGGCAGCGGTAATAAAGCCAAAGGAATTAATAACTATCTGCATGCCAATCCGTATTTTGTTGATGACGATTGCCTGCTGATCGGTGCGCAAATCTTTATTAATATTGCCACCCGGTAAAAAAAAGATAACACACAGCAAATGCAAAGCCCGGTAACATCAGTTACCGGGCTTTTTTATCAGAAATACAGAAAAATCAGAGTTCAGGTAATGCGCGGTACAACTGATCACGGGCTTTCTGATCAACCGGCAGCCACTGTTCCGGCTGGTGAATATAATTCAGGTCAAGATGCGGCGCATAACAGGAAATAAAGTCATACATATAATCCTTCAGATGTGTATGACGGCTGATACAAATATGGGTATAGCTCGGCTTCACCAGATTACCGATATTAATACAGCGCAGTGAATCACTGTCTTCTGCCGGATCAAATGCCACGGATGAAATAACACCGACGCCCGTTCCGCGCTTGACATAAAATTTAATAATTTCTGTATCGACAGCGGTTAATACCACATTCGGCGTCAGGTGATTCTGATAAAATACCTGATCCAATTTGGAACGGCCGGTAAATCCGAATACATAGGTAATCAGCGGATAATGCGCCAGTTCCTGAATCGTCAGCTGCTCATGTTGTGCCAGCGGGTGATCATGCGGCACAATCGCACTGCGGGACCACTGATAGCAGGGCAGCGTCAGTAAATCATCATAAAGATGCAGGGACTCCGTGGCGATCGCAAAATCCACATCCCCGTTTTTCACCATTTCTGCCAGCTGCGCCGGTGCTCCCTGATGAAAATGCAGCGAAATATTCGGATAACGCGCATTAAAGCGTTCGATTACCTTCGGTAATTTATAGCGGATTTGTGTGTGCGTGGTGGCAATACGGAGATTTTGTTTTGTCGTGGTATCTTCATGTGAAACCAGACTTTTAATTTTATCAAACTGCGCAAGAATATCGCAGGCAACACGATGAACTTCTTCACCAATCGGACTGAGCGATAATAAGTTATTATTTTTCCGGTTGAATAAAGAAACGTTCAGTTCATCTTCAAGAATTTTGAGCTGTTTACTCACTGTTGGCTGTGAGGTATACAGCTTCTCGGCAGCATTCGTGATATTAAAGTCACTCCTGACCACCTCAACAAAACTTTTGAGCTGATTAATGTTCATTGCTTATTTATCCAGTAATAAAACGGATTAAAAATACTAAAATTATTAAGAAACAGGGTTATAAGAGTAATACAACATGCTGTGTATCAGGATGATAGCACAAGGCAGGTGACGAATAAATAAACACGTCCCGCAAAATGCGGTATCCGTTATTAGCAGGCTAATAACGGATTTTTGAGATGAGATTCAGTATCACTCAATATCACAACATTACATCAGTTCGGATTCGACCGGCAAAATAACGGTTTCTGCTTTCCAGGATTCCCGTTCATTTCCGCTGTCGCGTTTACTCCGGCCTTCAATCCCGGTGAAGAACCAGCCAACCGGTACTTCAAAGATATCCGCAATACGGACTAAACAATCCACATCCACACGATTTACACCACGTTCATAACGTGACATCTGCTGCTGGCTGATTTCAATCATTTCAGCCAGTCTTGCTGCTGTAATACCGTGATCTTTTCGTAACACCTGAATTTTTTGCCCGACTGCACGCGCGATCGAGTTTTTTGCTTTGGTCATGTCGCTATCCCTCACATATGGCTGTGATAATCACCGGATTCCTCTCCGGTAACTAACAAAAATATGCGTTTATTAAAGAAAGTGGACCAATTGATATTCACAAAGTTTTACTCTTTGTTGTTGTTTTAACTTCCGCATGATTGTACTTATTACAAACCAGCAAAGTACACATGTTGAAACATATATTACATATTCATTTACTAAATTGAAACCTGCCTTTCCTTCACTTAACGGATTGTAAAAAAAGAATTATTCGGTGCACGAAAGAGTTATAACCCTATGTATTATAGTATATTTACCTCCGCCATCACCCTTGGACTAGGTATAAACCACTAAAAATAAAATGACTCATCATTGGCATAAAATAGTAATTATTTAGCTTTAATGGAGTAAGAAACCACAATTAAATGGAAAAAAAACGATATATCTTGAAACATTTATGTCTTTCTTAAATTGCCATTGACAGATATCACTTCATGAAACGCATATTCAGCATATAATTCCAAAGTTTATCTTATAATTACGTAAAGAAATCATTGATGGCTGTTATTATGCGTTAATGACCAGCAGCACCACCTTCGGAAAAACACATACAGAAAATTGAGAAATAAGATGAAACATACTGATAACATTGTTTGTTTTCTGAATTCGCCTTATATTTTGCTTATATTTAAACCATAAGCACTATTATTTCACTAACAATTTCAAATACATCGGATTTAGATGCCTTTAATTACTCTTTTAATGCAATTAAATCGCCCTGAAAACATCATTTCAGGATGAATTTTTTCAGAAAAAACCGCCTTTCCGTTGATTTTTAAGAAAAAAACAACGCTGAATATTTAGTGACAATCAGACGTTAAATGCCAAATCAGCAATTAAATTCAGTACAAAAAACCGTTAATTTTACAAAAAATACGATTTATGCTAAATTAGGTGACCTCGTTTCAAAACAAAGGTACTTTTTTTGGTTATTACAACGCACAACTTTCCTATTCTCCCTATCCTGTCTGCGGTTTCCTGTGCCGTCTGCCGTTAGCGCCGCTATACTGATTAATCAATCTATTTAACGGGAAACATGAATACGGGAAAAATTACGTATTTATACTTACCAATTTAGTATTAAACATCTTCTGCTACCGATGATTTCACTATCATACAAAAAGTCGTTGTGGGTTTAAGTGAATCTCAGTCACGTGAATCCCCGTCATAAAATAAAAGGATACAACGATGAGACGCAAGAAAACGAAACAAAAACCTTTAAATATCAATGATATTACTATTATTGATGATGGAAAATTAAAGAAAGCTATCACCGCTGCCTCACTGGGTAATGCCATGGAGTGGTTTGACTTCGGGGTCTACGGCTTCCTGGCGTATGTGCTGGGTCAGGTCTTCTTCCCTTCCGCCTCCCCGGGTATACAGATGATCGCGGCGTTAGCCACGTTCTCCGTACCGTTTCTGGTACGTCCGCTGGGCGGGGTATTTTTCGGTATCATGGGCGATAAATTCGGCCGCCAGAAAGTCCTTTCCGTCACCATCATTATTATGGCCATCAGTACCTTCTGTATCGGTCTGATTCCGTCTTATGAAAGTATCGGGATCTGGGCACCGGTTCTGCTGCTGCTGGCAAAACTGGCTCAGGGTTTCTCCGTGGGCGGTGAGTATTCCGGTGCAGCTATCTTTGTAGCGGAATATTCTCCGGATCGTAAACGCGGATTTATGGGCAGCTGGCTGGACTTCGGCTCAATTGCCGGTTTCGTCTGCGGCGCCGGTGTGGTGGTTCTGATCTCCAGTATTCTCGGCGAAGCAGCATTCCATGAGTGGGGCTGGCGTATCCCGTTCTTCCTGGCACTGCCGCTGGGCGTGATCGGCCTGTATCTGCGTCATGCCCTGGAGGAAACACCGGCTTTCCAGCAGCATGTTGAGGATATGAAAAGTGCCAACCCTGAAACCGGCGAAGATAAACCACGGGTTTCACTGCGCAGCATTGCCTCACAATACGGTAAGGGTCTGATGATCTGTGTCGGACTGGTCATTGCCACCAACGTCACGTATTACATGCTGCTGACCTATATGCCGAGCTATCTGTCGCATAACCTGAATTACAGCGCGGATCACGGTGTGCTGATTATTATCGCGATCATGATTGGTATGCTGTTTGTACAGCCGCTGATCGGCATGATGAGTGACCGTATCGGCCGTAAACCGTTTGTTCTCGCGGGCAGTATCGGGTTATTTTTCCTTGCTATTCCGGCATTTATGCTGATTAATAGTGATGTTATCGGACTGATTTTCTTAGGGTTGCTGATCCTGGCGGTTCTGCTGAACTGCTTTACCGGCGTGATGGCATCTATCTTACCGGCCATCTTCCCGACAAAAATCCGCTACAGTGCACTGGCTATCTCATTCAATATTTCCGTGCTGATTGCAGGTGCCACCCCGACAGCCGCAGCCTGGCTGGTCGAGGTTACCAACAACCTGTATATGCCGGCTTACTATCTGATGGTCATTGCGGTTATCGGGATGGTCACTGCAATTGTGATGAAAGAAACCGCCAACAAACCGTTACGCGGTGCCACACCGGCGGCATCAGACCGGGCGGAAGCCAAAGAGATTTTACTGGAGCATTACGATAATATTGAACACAAGATTGAGGCGATTGATGAGGAGATTACCGCGTTGCAAAAACGCCGTCAGTCACTGATTGATCAGCATCCGAAGCTGGACTGATGTCCTGCTCAGGCCCGCCTCTCCGGACGCGGGCTTTTTTATTGTTTATGCGGGAGATAAGACGATGACGGACTCAGCACCGGCAGTTGTCTGGCTGCGGCAGGATCTGCGGCTGACAGATAACACAGCGCTTTATGCCGCCTGTCAGGCACACCGGCAGGTAAAACTGATTTTTACCCTCACACCGGGACAGTGGGAACAGCACGCCATGTCTCCGTCACAGCAGGCACTGATTTTCTGTCAGCTGCATTCCCTGAACACATCCGCTGCCGCACTCGGAATCACCCTGCATGTGCAGACGTGCAATACCTTTGAGGATGCCGCAGACTGGCTGGCGGCGTGGTGCCGTGAGCATCGCATCCCCGCCGTGTATGTCAATAAACAGTACGGACTGAATGAACAGCGCCGTGATGCCCGTTTAGCGGATCGTCTGCCGGAAAGTTGCCGTTTTTATGCCTTCGATGACAGTGTCCTGCTGCCGCCGGGAAGCGTGAGCACACAGCAGGGCGGGCTCTACAAAGTGTTTACCCCATTCCGCCGCGCCTTTCTTACCGCACTGATGCAGACCACTGTCCGTGTCTTACCGGTACCGGATGCCAAAGGGCCGCCTGTTTCCCCGGCACCTCTTAATCTGCCGCAGCAGGAACATACTCTTTTTCCTTCGGGAGAAAAGGCAGCACTGCAACGACTGGCGGATTTCTGTCAGAAGCACGCTGCGGATTACAAAACTGAACGGGATTTCCCGGCGATTGACGGCACCAGCCGGATCTCCGCCTATCTTGCCACAGGGATTTTGTCCCCGCGCCAGTGTCTGAGCCGTCTGCGCCTGCACTTTCCGATGGTCGCTGATGAGCCGGAAAGCGGTGCGTATACCTGGCTCAGTGAGCTTATCTGGCGTGAATTTTATCTGCATCAGCTGGCACTCCATCCGGATATCAGCCGCCACCGCCCGATGCAGCGCTGGACCGAGGCCATTGTCTGGTCACCGGACAGCAGCGGGCTGCTTGCCTGGCAGCAGGGAAAAACCGGCTTTCCGCTGGTCGATGCGGCTATGCGCCAGCTGAATGAAACCGGCTGGATGCATAACCGCCTGCGGATGATCACGGCAAGTTTTCTGGTCAAAGATTTACTGACTGACTGGCGGCGCGGTGAGCACTACTTTATGTCACAACTGATTGACGGTGAATTTGCCGCCAATAACGGCGGCTGGCAGTGGGCGGCGTCCACAGGCCATGATTCGGTGCCGTATTTCCGGATTTTCAACCCGGTCCCCCAGGGAAAACGGTTTGACCCGGACGGTAGTTTTATCCGCCGCTGGCTGCCGGAACTGGCTGATGTACCCGCAAAATATATTCACACCCCCCATGAATGGGCGGAGAAGAATCAGCGGGAGATTGATTATCCGAAGCCGGTGGTTGATCACCGGATGGCGAGGATCAGAGCTATCGATGCGTATGAAACTGCCCGCCGGACAGCCGCCGGCGGGGATGAAAACCCGGGTTAATCTGCTTTACCTGCTGACCGCCGCACAGTGCTGTAGGTCAGCAGATGTTCAAGATTATAATAACGGGCTTTATTCAGCACGGTCGTGTGAGACATCCCGATTTCGCGGGACACCTTACGGGCTGAACCATAGCGGCGCAGATAATCCTCAAGCAGGTTTTTCTCCTGACGCGCCAGGGACTCTTTCAGGTTGATCTCTTCCGGTACCGGCTGCACCGCTGGCAGCACATCGGCTCTCTGTACCGGATGAGGTCGCTGTACCGGAGAAACCATCACTTCCTCATGCGGCAGCCACAGATCCCCGACGGTAATTTCCCGGCCGGATGCCAGGTGAATAGCCCGCAGAATCACGTTTTGCAGTTCCCGCACGTTACCCGGCCAGGAATAGGCCATTAATTGATGATAAGCGTCCTGAGATAAACTGAGCTGCTTATTCAGTTCCGTTGTGTATTTACTGATAAAACGCTGTAATAACAGAGGAATATCCGTTTTCCGCTCTTTCAGCGGCGGAATGTTAATCGGGATCACGTTGATCCGGTAATAGAGATCTTCACGGAACGATTTGTTCTCGATCATCTCTTCCAGATTCCGGTTGGTCGCCACAATGATCCGCACATCCACCGGGATCTCTTTATGCCCGCCGACCCGGCGGATCACCCCTTCCTGTAATACCCGCAATAATTTACTTTGCAGGATAAGAGAAAGCTCGCCGAATTCATCCAGAAATACCGTACCGTGGTTGGCGGATTCAAACAGCCCCATTTTCCCGCCTTTGCTGGCACCACTGAATGCGCCGCCCTCATAACCGAACAGCTCGCTCTCAATCAGATTTTCCGGCAGCGCGGCGCAGTTAATCGGTGCAAACGGATGAGCACTGCGGTCACTGGCGTTGTGAATGGCGCGGGCAAACAGCTCTTTACCGGTTCCGGTTTCACCGCGGATCAGCACAGTATAAGGACTTATTGCGATTTTTTTAGCGAAATCAATAAGGTTCATCATGATTCCGCTTTCGCAGATAATGTCATCAAAGCTGAACGGCAGGCTTTTATTCACTGATGATGCCATCTGCTGTACAGATCGCAGGCTTTTGAAGGTGATCACCGCCCCCATGACCTGGGACTCCTCACTCAGGATCGGACGGCCGGAACAGATATAGTACAGCTCCCCTTTCGGGGTACTGGTCACCATCTGATAGTGATCGAAACTGTTGCCGCCGAGCAGTTTGGTGAGCACGGCCTGGTTTTTGCCGCTGAGAATTTTACTGATATTAACGCCGACAATATTTTCCCGCGATATCGAGAAAAAGTCTTCCGCCACTTTATTAAAGTAGTTGATGTTACCCTGATTATTGATACCGATAATACCGTCAGTGGTGGATTCCAGAATCGCCTGTAATTCTTTTTCTTTACGTTCGTAGGGCTGTAATTTGGAACGGGTGACACTGATAACATCAGGATTAAGCAGGAGTTTACTCAGCAGCAGCTTAACATCCCGCTCGCATTCCGCGTTGAATTTGACATAAATTTTGCACGGAAAAACTTCCATGGAATTGATGCTGATTTCTGAGGCCGAAAACTCATTGATGACTTCTTCCACCATGGCGACGCGGTCAATGGTATTAATTAACCATCTATATGCAGACATGTGTTTAGTCACTCCCGGTTAGTGTATGTAGTGCTCTTTTTCACCCGCCTACCTACCAGGGTTAACCTATCTTAGGTACTCACTGAAAGGTGAATCAAAAGCGAAATACAACAAAATGGTGCGCAATTAAGGAAAAACCATATGATAAGTAACCTTACCATATAGATTGTAATTATTATTTTTGGGTTCAGTTATACTACCTACTATAAACAACTTGAATCAGCTTGTACCCGCCAGATATCTCAATTCTATGAAAAAAATCGGCCAGACAGCGGGTTTACACCCGAACCTATCGAGATCGCAAATCATTAAAAATGCGGTAATTAATAGAATTGATTATTTCTGACGTTGATCATTATCAATCACCGGACGTATCGATTCAGGAAAAAATTTAAAAAGAGATCTGGATCACTCTTCCCTTTTGGGGCTATAATGTGACGCAAGTCCGGTTTTATACCCCAATGTGATTAACCTCACTATCAGAAAGTGGCAACCTACTGTCAACTTTCTTTCCACCTTGTCATTTTTACTTACACTCCGCTTTCCACTTTCTCTGCGTTGTCTTTGTCTAAGCTATGCTTTAAAATTATTTATCTCTTTTAATTCAATGTGTTATAAAAATAAATCCTGAATTGGCACGGCTATTGCTTTTATTACTGCAACAACAGTACATGTTGGCATAATAAAAAATTATTCTTTGGAGGATTTATGCACGATTATACGAATAAAGGTTATGACACTAAGATTGTTCACGCTGGCCAACAGGCAGATCCACTGACTGGCGCGTTATCAACCCCAATCTATCAGACCTCTACATTCGTCTTCGACAGCGCAGCACAAGGGGCAGCACGTTTCGCATTAGAAGAAGAAGGTTATATCTACTCACGTTTAGGTAACCCGACTAACGCAGCATTAGAAGAAAAAATGCGTGTACTGGAAAACGGCGAAGCTGCTCTGGCGACTTCTTCCGGTATCGCAGCTATCTCTACCACTATCCTGACTATGTGCGGCCAGGGCGACCATATCGTTGCTTCTGACACTCTGTACGGCTGTACTTATGCTCTGCTGTCTCACACCCTGCCTAAATTCGGTATCGAAGTCACTTTCGTTCGCGCAAATGACCCTGCGAACATCAAAGCGGCAATGAAACCAAACACCAAAATGGTTTACGTCGAAACTCCGGCTAACCCGACTCTGGCAATGATCGACCTCGAAGCAGCGGCAAATGTTGCTCACGAAGGCGGCGCGATGCTGGTTGTGGATAACACCTTCATGTCTCCGTACTGCCAGCGTCCTCTGGAATTAGGTGCAGACATCGTTGTTCACAGTGTGACCAAATACATCAACGGCCACGGTGATGTTATCGGTGGTGTGATTGTCGGTCCTGCTGACTTCCTGACCCAGGCTCGTCTGGTTGGTGTTAAAGACATCACCGGTGGCGTAATGAGCCCGTTCAACGCATGGTTAACCCTGCGCGGCCTGAAAACACTGCACGTCCGTATGGAACGTCACTGCTCTAACGCAATGAAAGTTGCTAAGTATCTGGAATCTAACCCGAACGTAGAAGCAGTCTTCTACCCGGGTCTGCCATCTCACCCGCAGCACGAATTAGCGAAAAAACAGATGAGCAACTTCGGCGGTATGATCAGCTTTGAAATCAAAGGCGGTATCGAAGCAGGCCGTAAAGTGATGGATGCTGTTGAGTTATGCATGCTGGCAGTAAGCCTGGGCGATACTGAAACGCTGATTCAGCACCCTGCATCAATGACTCACTCTCCGGTTCCGGCTGAAGAGCGTCTGAAAGCAGGTATCACCGATGGTCTGATTCGTATCTCTGTCGGTCTGGAAACACCTGAAGACATCATTGCTGACCTGGAACAGGCTATTGCGAAAGCAGTTGCTTAAGATCAGAGCGGAAAATTAAGTCTTGCAGTATGTACTCACCTCATTTGCCGTTAACACACAGACGGGGTGAGTACACGAAGCACGCGGAAAAATTCATTGAGAGCCACTCTGAATTCTCTCCGGCGTGCTTTTTAAGTATTTAACAGGTTATTTTTAGCGGTAACAAAAAGAACAACGCAGTGCTGAAATTTTTTAGAAACCATAATCACAATAAATTATTATGAAAACCAAGGGGGCTTAGTATGGCGGACATGACCTCAACCGATAATTCCGCGAAAGCGCTGGGCAAAATACCATTCACAATGTATGACGCCGGCTGGGTTGTGCTTTGTATTGGTATGGCTATCGGTGCCGGTACCGTTGTAATGCCGATTCAGATCGGTCTGAAAGGTATTTGGGTATTTATTTTAGCTTTTATGATTGCGTATCCGGCAACCTATATGTTGCAGAAGCTGTACATGAATACGTTATCTGAAAGTGAAGAATGTGAAGACTACACAAACATAATCACACAGTATCTGGGCAGTAACTGGGGTGTGGCACTGGGGGTTATTTACTTCCTGATGCTTATCCACGGTATCTTTATTTACTCTCTTTCTGTTATTTTCGACAGTGCTTCCTATCTCCATACATTTGGTGTTACTGAAGGTGTGCTTTCAGATTCACTTATCTATCGTGTCGTTGTTTTTGCCGCGCTGATTTTTATTGCCTCCAAAGGTGAGAAGCTGCTGTTTAAAATCTCCGGTCCGATGGTTATCGTGAAAGTGGGTATCATTGTATCGCTGGGTCTGGTGATGATCCCTCACTGGGATTTCAATAACATCACTGCGTTCCCGCCGATTGCTGACTTTACCCGTGACGTGCTGCTGACCGTCCCGTTTGCTTTCTTCTCTGCGGTCTTCGTTCAGATCCTGAACCCGATGAATATCGCATACCGTAAACTGGAATCTGACAAACGTGTTGCCACCTACCGTGCTATCCGCGCTCACCGCGTGGCCTATATCACCCTGGTGACTATCATCCTGTTCTTCTCATTCTCCTTTACGTTCTCTATCAGTCATGAGCAGGCCGTATCCGCGTTTGAACAGAACATCTCTGCACTGGCCATTGCCGCTCAGGTTATTCCGGGCGCGGTCGTGAGTGTGATGACAACCGTTCTGAACATCTTTGCGGTTCTGACAGCATTCTTCGGTATCTATCTGGGCTTCCAGGAATCCGTGAAAGGTCTTGCGGTTAACATCCTTTCCCGCTTCATGGATAAAGAAAAAATCAACCACACAGTCTTAAACATCTGTATCTCTGTCTTCATCGTTGCATTACTGACTGCATGGGTGTCCACAGGGTTCTCAGTGGTTGTCTTCTTCCAGATCGGCAGCCCGTTATACGCTATCGTTTCCTGCTTAATTCCTGTTTACCTGGTATTCCGTGTCGCGAAACTGAAAAAATTCAAAGACTGGAAAGCCTGGTGTGTTATGGGCTTCGGTATCCTGCTGCTCATCGCACCGTTCTTCAAATACCTTGAGTGACGGGTAAGATAAAACAGGCCATTTGTCAGTGCACGCACTGACAGAAATAAAGTAACACCCGGAACCGGTCACAATACCGGTTCCGGAAAGTTAAAAAACTCAGCACCGCAGTCTGAATAAAAAAACCTCTGTCCTTCTAACCATATTTATTAAGTTCCTTGATTGGTTAGCATATTGCGGGAGATATCATCTCCCGCTTTTTTTCGTCTGAACGCAGCCCCTGACCGGACATATCATCGTTCTCACTGTTTTATTTCCGCCGGATGAGAGACACGGCAAACCCGTACAGTAATCCGCAAATCAGCTGTACTGGTCTGTCTTTTTTATTTAAAAACGGAAATTCTGGTAATTAAAAATCGCGCGGAGAAATAATACTGTCCGCAATAAGGCTCATCCGGATTTCCTGAATATCCCCTTCTTCATTTTCATAAAGAATGTCATCCAGTCCGGTTCCGGTCATATTCATTTCCTCAAAGAAACGACCCGGTGTGAGTTTAAAGGCCAGACTGACACGCAGGAGTGTGTCCACATCAATACGATTAACACCCCGCTCATAACGCGAGAGCTGCTGCTGGCTAATCCCTATTCTGTGTGCCAGCTGCTTTGTGGTTAAACCTGCATTGGTCCGGTATTGTCTGATAACCTGTCCGATAGCTTCGGAGATCGCATATTTCTTCATCATTAATCAATAACCCTATAAAGACCATCACTAAAATTCCTTATTTAGCTCACTGATCATAGAAAAAGCACTTAAAACTATAAGTAGTTTATCGTAGATAGGGGCATTTTTGAAAAACCAAAGGATATGCTGTTTGTGAGTACATTACGGGGTAAGTGATACTGAATGTTTCAGTATATTTCGCCTTTAAAATCATAGCGTAACGCAACAATATGACAAAATATAAATCGATTGAAAGTGCAATGGGTTAGTAGAATAAGTGTTATATACCAAATAATTAGTAAAAAGATATGTTTTCACTCCATTCGAATACAAATACCGAGTTTTTACAGGATGTGAAAAAGTGTGTTTGATCCCACACATCGGATTTCAGAATAATAAGTTAATACATAGTCTTAATATGAATATCAAACAGAACTTAAT